>TARA_B110000285_G_scaffold146994_1_pt1 | contig 12472 bp, 14 predicted proteins | sample TARA_B110000285 | Tara Oceans TARA_B110000285 (sample SAMEA4397756) | marine metagenome | biome: Polar Biome; feature: [SRF] surface water layer (ENVO:00010504); material: water (ENVO:00002006), including particulate matter (ENVO:01000060) such as... | depth 5 m
GGGAAATCCTTAGGCCCAAATCGGCCAAAAGGCATCAAGGTATTCCCTATCGCAGCTAGGATATCGCGAAAATTCTCGCGCTCAATACCCTTGAAATCCATGAGGGATTTCAGCTCGGCCTCTATTTCATGGAAGCTTAATTCGTAGGATTCGCCTATTTGCGAATATATATTTCATCACCTATCTATCAAAAAAAACGAAACCCAACGCCATAAAAAAATGTGCCCTTAAGTGATGATGATGAACACCTCAACCAACATGGAGCTCTGCATATTCAAGTGATACATTCACAACAAAAAAAACGAACCATTCGCATTCAATACCAGAACTGCCAGTCGTATTTTTTATTTGGCACAGCTGCTGCTCACCCAAGTTTGGCGAGACCAACCATTCACCGTCTCACCAAACCAATACCTAACAAAAACCAACAAACAAAAAAATGAAAAACACAATGCCACTCCTCACCATTCTGGGCGCAGCAAGTATGATGACAAGTCCTCTTTCTGCAGGAGAATTATCAGGCTCTATCTCATTTGACTACAACTCACACTTCATCTCTTACGGTTTCGATGTGTGGGGTGGAGGAAAGAATCCAAGCGGCGAATCCACCTTCAACCCAAGCGTTAGCATTGACTACCAAGTCAACGACCAATGGACACTTAGCTCTGGTTTTTGGCTCGACGTTAACGACAACACAGGAGACTTCGAAACTGTTGAAACTGACATCTGGTTCGGTGCTTCTTACACTACGGGCATCACCACTATCAGCGGAACATTCCAGAACTGGCAATACGGTGGTGTTTCCGAAGAAGTCTTCGACCTTGGCGTTTCGTTCGACACATTCCTTAGTCCATCAGTCATGCTCCACCATCGTTTAGACGAAGGTGCAAGTGGTGGCTTTGACGGCACATTCCTATTAATTGGGGCAGAGCACACCTTCGAGCTCAGTGATAGCTTTAGCATCACCGTTCCCGTCGCTGTTGGCTTTGCCTTGAGTGAGTTTCACACCACAGAAACAGGTTACGGATACGCATCTATTGGCCTCCAGGGAAGCTACGCACTGAATGACAGCACCTCACTTAATGTCGGAGCTACCTATTATGACACCGATGACGCAGTCGTTGGTAACGTGGACGACAGCTTCATCACCTACAACGCTGGCATCTCAATCAGCTTCTAAAGCAACCACTCAGAATTCCACTGATATTTTACATATGAAATCTTACCTGAAAAGCTTAGCCGTGGCCACCTGCCTAACAACAGGATTCACTACAGCACAAGCTGAAGAAACCGTCAAAGTTGGGGTGTTACACTCACTCAGTGGCACCATGGCAATCTCCGAAACCTCACTGCGTGACGTTCTTCTCTTCACCTTCGATGAGATCAATGCCAAAGGTGGCGTCATGGGCAAAATGATCGAACCCGTCGTTGTCGACGGAGCTTCTGATTGGCCATTGTTCGCCGAAAAAGCCGAGCAGCTGATTGTGCAAGACAAAGTATCCGTCACTTTCGGTTGCTGGACTTCCGTATCACGTAAATCTGTTCTTCCTGTGTATGAGAAATACAAGAGTCTTCTCTTCTACCCCGTCCAGTACGAGGGTGAGGAAATGTCTCCTAACATCTTCTACACTGCCGAGGCCGTCAACCAGCAGGCTATCCCCGCTGTCGACTACCTCCTCAAGGAAGGCTATAAGAAGTTCTACCTGATCGGAACCGACTACGTTTACCCGCAGACTACCAACCTGGTTCTTTTCGAATACCTGACTTCAAAGGGAATCGATGTGAAACAAATTGGTGGCGGCCTGCGCAAGAACGACGAAGGTGAAGTTGTCTCTGCAGGCAACTACACTCCATTCGGTCACAGCGACTTCCAACAGATCATCGCTGATATTAAGAAGTTCTCCGCCTCCGGTGACGCCTGTGTCATTAGCACCATCAACGGGGATGCCAACGTGCCCTTCTTCAAAGAGTTTGCCGCTTCCGGCCTTACTTCCGAAGACTGCCCTGTGGTTTCCTTCTCTATCTCAGAGGACGAATTCCGTTCACTTCCTGCAAAGGATCTGGTCGGACACCTCGGGTGCTGGAGCTACTTCATGTCCATCGATTCCCCGGAAAACAAAAAGTTTGTTGCTAACTTCCAAGCATGGCTAGCCAAGACCACGGTTCCCGGCATCGTCAAGGACAAGCGTGTAACATGTGCCCCAATGGCCCTTTCTTACGATGGTGTTTACCTTTGGAAAGCCGCTGTTGAAAAAGCCAAGAGCTTTGATCCTGAAAAGGTCATGAAGGCACTTGAATCCGGCGTCAGCTTTGTAGGTCCCAACGGCAAGGTAACAAGCCAGGAAAACCACCACCTCACCAAAGCTGTTTACATCGGAGAAACCCTTGAGAATGGTCAATTCAACATCATCGAGTCCCAAAAAGACGTCTATGGTGAGCCTTTCCTCAAAGGCACATTCACCAAGTAACTCCCACAAAATTCTGTTCATAATCACCAACAGATGCCGAAGTCTAATAGATTAGACTAAACAAAGTGCTAGCCTCCAATCTGGGGGCTAGCACTCTATTTAAGCTTTCTTTTCACCCACTCCCTCATGAGCTCACCCACACTTTTCAAAAGCTGGCCACCCCCATTCCTCGCTTGCCTGGTTACGCTCCTCTTGCTCCCGTTCTCTCATCTGCAAGCCGCGGATGATTCAGAAACCAGACAAATACTCGTCGATGTCGTCTTGGGAAACGATGAAGAACGTGCCGCGTGCTTCGAGTTACTGTCGAATAAAAGCGACCGTATCATTGAGACGGTAGTTGCCGCCTGGAGAGGCGGAGAAATCAGCACCGTATCGCAATCTGGCGGCGAAGAATTCATCGTCCTGATCAAATCTGCGGATAACGAATACCGAAAGCTGCTCGACGGATCAGTATTTTCACCGAGCTCAGAACCAAAAATAAACCGACCATCGCGTAGCTTGAGGAAAAAGTTAAGAAGGATCGTCACATTAATCCAACTCAACACACCCAATCTGGAAGATAGAATCAGTGCCGCCGAGCGCCTTGGCATGAGCCAGAATCCAGAATATGTCAGTATTCTGGAACAAAAGATGGCCCAGCAGAATGACTCGCGAGCGAAAGATGCTTTTCTAGTATCCCTGAGCATCTCAAAGTTAAAAAACGGATCCAAAGAAGAATGCCTCGAAGCCATTCGCAACCTTGGAGAGTTAAAATCATTTGCCGCTCGTGATTTCCTTGAAGAAACCAAACTGGAATATTCAGAAAAAGAAGATCCAGAGGAAATCCTCGCCGCGATTCAAGCCGCTTTGATGAAAATCGATGAGCACCAACGTTTTGTCGATTGGGTGGGAACACTCTTGAGAGGCTTAAGCCTAGGTTCGGTACTCTTGCTCGTTTCCTATGGCCTAGCCATCACCTTTGGCCAGATGGGAGTAATCAATATGGCTCACGGTGAGTTCATTGCGATTGGTGGGTATACAACCTACTGGATTCAAAACACATTCGCCGCGAAGTATGGTGAAACCAGTTCAGCATTTGGCTGGTATTTTGTAGCCGCTCTCCCTTGCTCTTTTCTTGCTGCCGCCATCGCTGGTGCCATTCTTGAAAAAGGGCTCATTCAATTTCTCTACAAACGACCACTCGAATCACTACTCGCAACTTGGGGTGTCTCCATGGTACTTCAACAAGTGTTCCGCTTGAAGTTTGGAGCTGCTAACGTTGCCGTTTCGTCCCCGGAATGGCTGTCCGGCAGCTACCACCTTGCCGGGGTCTCCATGTCATACAATCGCCTACTGCTCATTGGCTGCGCACTTTTGCTCATCGTGGTAACTTGGCTACTTATGAATAAAACCAACTGGGGACTGCATGTACGCGCCACCATGCAAAACCGCCAGATGGCGAGTAACCTCGGAGTCCCTTCGGGACGTGTCAACATGCTCACCTTTGCCTTCGGCTCAGGTCTTGCCGGCCTGGCTGGAGCGTTCATATCGCAAATTGGAAACGTCGGCCCTGCAATGGGGAATACCTACATTGTGGATAGCTTCATGGTTGTTGTGGTCGGCGGCGTAGGCAACCTCTTTGGTGCAGCTATCTCATCCTTCGGCATCGGCGTGATCGACCAATCATTACAACCCTTGTTCGGCCCGGTCATGGGGAAAATTACCGTTCTCTTTATGATTATTATATTCCTCCAGTTCAAACCCGGAGGACTGTTCCCGTCACGCTCACGAAGCCTCGATGATTAAGCGGGCATATTTACATATCTATCATCATGAATCAATTTCCAAAGGGGTTAAAAGGACGGTCTGACCAAACATTTATCGGTTTACTCTTCGTCTTTATCGTATTCCTCATCCTAGGCAATACCTATGCCGCCGAAGGATCAGCCTTTCATTTTTCCAGCTTCACCCTCAGCGTCTGGGGCAAGTACCTCTGCTACGGCGTTCTCGCGATCAGCCTGAATATGCTATGGGGCTACACCGGACTTCTCTGCCTCGGCCAATGCCTCTTCTTCGCCCTTGGCGGCTATGCATTCGGCATGTATTTGATGCTGATGATTGGGGAAGATCCCGTCTATCACACCACCCTACCCGACTTCATGGACTTCATGGGCATGAGTAAGCTTCCCAGCTATTGGAAGCCCTTCTACAACCCCGTTGTCGCTATTCTCGCAGCCGCCATCGTGCCTGGATTTGTCGGCTTCATCTTCGGAGTCCTGGCATTCCGATCCAGAATCAAGGGAGTCTACTTCTCTATCCTCACCCAAGCCCTCACCTACGCCGCCGCACTGCTCTTTTTCCGCAACGAATTTGGTTTCGGAGGAAACAATGGTTTCACCGATTTTAAATTTATCCTTGGCGCTGATATACGGGATGAGTCGACAGCACGCTGGCTCTTTGCCGCATCAGGAGTTCTTCTGGCTGCTGTCTACTGGCTAATTTCCTGGATGCTGCAAACCAAGTTTGGCAAGGTGCAGCAAGCAATCCGGGATTCAGAAAACAGGGTTCGCTTTTCCGGCTACTCCACCACGCACTTCAAAGTCTTTATTTTTGCTTTGAGTGGTATGATTGCCGGCCTAGCCGGCGCTCTCTATGTGCCACAGGCAGGCATCATTAATCCTAGTGAAATGTGGCCAACCAAAGGGCTCGATATCGTTGTCTGGGTAGCCGTTGGCGGACGCGGCACCAAGATCGGACCTATCATCGGAGCCCTGGTGGTCAACTTCATCAAAAGCTGGGCAACACGAGCCCATCCCGAGAGCTGGCTGATCATCCTGGGTGCTCTCTTTATTTTTGTCGTCCTCTTCATGCCCAACGGAATTGTAGGTCTCTGGTATCAGATCAAAGACTATATCCGTAACATCAAAAACAAAACGACTCCTGATAAAGTAGCCGTTGAGGGTGCTTAACACATTCATTCACTAACGATGTCTCATACTCCACTATACCGCGATACTGATCTCGTTCTCTCGATTGAAGGTGTCACCAAGTCCTTCGATGGATTCAAGGCGATCAACGATCTGAACTTCTACATCGGAGAAGGTGAATTGCGCACCATTATCGGCCCTAATGGTGCCGGCAAAAGCACCTTCATGGATCTCATCACAGGCCGCACTAGGCCCGATGAAGGCACGCTCACCTACCACAATAGAGACGGCCATGACCTTGATTTAACCAAACTGCGTGAGTACGAGATCAACCGGCTGGGAATCTCCAGAAAGTTCCAGACACCCAGCGTTTTCAACCAGCACAGCGTCTATGACAACCTTCAGCTCTCACTGAACTTAGAGCGCGGTGTTTTTAAAACCCTCTTCTATAAAGAAAGCTCAGCAGATCGAAAAAAAATCGATGAGATACTTGAACTCATTCGGCTCAAAGATGTCCGTTACGAGCAAGCTGGCAGCTTATCCCACGGCCAAAAACAATGGCTGGAAATTGGCATGCTCCTCATCCAAGAACCACAGATTCTGCTGGTGGATGAGCCGGCAGCCGGCATGAGCGACGAGGAAACCGAGCGCACAGGCGAGTTATTACTCAGCCTTGCAGGCAAGCACAGTATCATCGTGGTCGAACACGATATGGTTTTCATCCGCCAGATTGCCAGCAAGGTCACCGTGCTCCACCAAGGTCATGTCCTCAAGGAAGGCACCTTCTCCGAGGTCGCTAATGACCCCGAGGTCAAACAGGTCTATCTTGGACGGGCAAAACACGACTAATCCTTCCTCCCCTTTTATTATGAGCATTCAACAAGTCACGGCGACAGCAGCCACTGATTCTTTGCATACAGAATCCCCCATCCTTGAATTATCTGATCTCCATGTCGCCTATGACCAGTCCCTGATCCTCCGCAACGTCAATATAAGCATCCCCAAAAATAGTGTCGTATCATTATTAGGCCGCAATGGCGTCGGCAAAACAACCACCCTGCGAGCCATCATGGATGTTGCCAAAACACAGTCTGGAGACATCAGGATGCATGGTAAGTCCATCAATAAAGTGAGCACGGAAAAGCGCGCACGTGGCGGCATTGGTTACGTCCCGCAGGGGCGTGATATTTTCCCCAACCTCACGGTCTGGGAAAACCTGAAAGTAAGCATCAGCATTCACGGCAAGGCGGCATTGGAAAGACTGGACGAAGTGTATGAACTCTTCCCCGTGCTCAAAGACATGAAAAACCGTAAAGGTGGCGTCTTGTCTGGAGGTCAGCAGCAACAACTCGCTATTGGACGAGCACTCTTAACCAACCCTGACGTCCTTCTTCTTGATGAACCTACGGAAGGAATTCAGCCGTCGATTATCGACCAAATTGGCGACGCGATCCACTACCTTAAAAATACAGATGAACAGGCCAAGACCAAGCCGTCAGAAGTGGATGAGATTGGCAATGCCATTCAATACATCAAAAAGAATCACAGCATGAGTATTCTCTTGGTTGAGCAATATCTCGACTTCGCTAAAGAAGTATCAGATTATTTCTATATCATGGAGCGTGGCTCCGTTGTCAAAAACGGTGCAATCGAAGAACTCTCTGATCAAATCATCGCACAATATCTTTCCGTTTAACGATCCACCTATCATGCATTTAACTCCGAGGGAAAAAGAGAAACTTATGGTCGTCGTGGCGGCAGACCTGGCACGTCGACGCCAAGCCCGCGGACTGAAGCTCAACTATGTCGAAGCAATCGCCATCATCACCTACGAAATATTCGAAGGGGCCCGTGATGGCAAGTCGGTGGCGCAACTCATGGACGAGGGCACACGTATCCTTACCCGAGATGATGTCATGGAAGGCATTCCAGAAATGATTCATGACGTCCAAGCCGAGGCCACCTTCCCAGACGGCACCAAGCTGGTCACCGTACACAATCCCATTCAGTAACCCACGCACATGATCCCAGGAGAAATCATCCCCAAACAAGCTGAAGACCTTAATGCCAATGAGGGGCTTGAAACCTTTGTCCTGGTAGTCGCCAACTCCGGTGACCGCCCGATCCAGATCGGAAGTCATTTTCATTTTTACGAAGTCAATTCGGCACTCAAATTTGATCGCAAAAGCACACGTGGGTTTCGCCTGAATATACCTGCTGGAACTGCAGTCAGATTTGAGCCAGGTGACGAACGCGAAGTGGCGCTGGTGGCTTTAGCCGGGAAACGCTTGGTCTGGGGATTCAACGGAAAAATCAACGGAGAGTTAGATTAACGATAAGTATGAGTTTAAAACTATCACGTCAGCAATATGCAGAACACTACGGCCCAACGGTGGGCGATCAGGTTCGGCTTGGAGATACGGAATTATTCATTGAAGTCGAACGCGACCTCATCGCAGAAAACGGAGGTTATGGAAACGAGGTCAAATTCGGTGGCGGCAAAGTGATCCGAGACGGCATGGGCCAATCCTCCACGGCGCTCGATTCAGAGTCTCTCGACGTTGTCATCACCAACGCCCTGATCATTGATGCCGAAATAGGTATTATCCGCGCCGACATCGGTATCCGCGCAGGACGCATTGCCGGTATTGGCCACGCTGGCAATCCAGATATCCAAGACGGTATTGGCTCCCAGTTCCCCCACCCCGAAACCGGTGAACTGGACGCCATGATCATCGCTGCAGGCACTGAAGTCATTGCCGGCGAAGGCACTATTGTAACCGCCGGTGGTATTGATTCACACATCCACTTCATCTGTCCTCAGCAGATTGACGAAGCGATTGCCAGTGGTGTCACCACCATGTTAGGTGGCGGCACGGGCCCCGCTACTGGAACCAATGCCACGACCTGCACACCCGGAGCATGGAATATCCACCGTATGCTTGAAGCGGCTGACGAATACCCGGTCAACCTCGGCTTTCTGGGCAAAGGAAACTGCGCCACCCATGAGCCACTGCGCGAGCAAGTGCGGGCGGGCGCCATTGGTCTCAAATTACATGAAGACTGGGGTACTACGCCAGCAGCCATCGATGCCTGCCTCAGTGTTGCCGATGAGATGGACGTCCAGGTTGCTATTCACACGGACACCCTCAATGAGTCCGGTTTTGTCGAGGACACCCTAGCCGCCATCAACGGGCGCACCATCCACACTTACCACTCGGAAGGTGCCGGGGGAGGTCATGCTCCCGACATCCTTAAAGTCTGCTCTCACCCCAACGTCCTACCTTCATCGACAAATCCCACCCGCCCCTTCACTATCAATACCATTGATGAGCATCTCGATATGCTGATGGTCTGTCACCATTTGGATTCCAAGATTCCAGAGGATGTTTCGTTTGCCGAATCACGTATCCGTCCCCAGACGATTGCAGCAGAAGACATCCTCCACGACCGGGGTGCTATTTCAATGATTGCTTCAGACAGTCAGGCCATGGGTCGCGTTGGCGAAGTTCTTTCGAGAACCTGGCAAACCGCGCACAAAATGAAAATTCAATTTGGCAAACTAGAAAGCAAAGAACATCAGGCCGCCGATAACTTCCGGGTGTTACGCTACATCGCCAAATACACCATTAACCCTGCCATCACCCACGGCATGGCCACCGAAGTGGGTTCCTTAATGGTTGGCAAACTCGCTGATGCCGTCATCTGGAAACCGATGCTCTTTGGGGTCAAGCCGGAGCTCATCCTCAAAGGAGGAATGATCGCCATGGCAAACATGGGCGACCCCAACGCCTCTATTCCAACGCCTCAACCAACCTTTTACCGACCCCAATTTGCAGCACATGGCAAAGCAAGATTTCAGACCTCGGTAAGCTTTGTCAGCAAACAATCACTCGAAGAGGGTCTCGCTGACAAAATCAATGTTGAAAAACGCCTCGTCGCCGTCAGCAATACCCGCAAAGTGGGTAAAAAAGATTTGCTTTTTAATGAAAGCTGCCCGGATATCGAAATTGATCCAGAGACCTACATCGTAAAAGCTGACGGAGACCTACTCGAGTGCGAACCCCTCTCAGAACTGCCCCTCGCTCAACGCTACTTCCTTTTCTAAGAAATCACCGACCTATGGCTACCCTGATCCAAGAAACAATCACTGATTGCGCAGGCTCGCAGCCTGTCTTGGTTCATGTCGAGCGACACACCCTCTACAAACGTCGATGGCGTGCCTCGGCAGCAAATGGCACCGAACTCGCGGTCGACCTCGAAGCCCCGGTCTCTGACGGAACGATCCTCAAAGCAACCACTGGCGAACTCTTTCGGATTAAACAACTAGCCGAAGACTTACTCATCATCGCGCTGCCAAAGACAACAGAAATGGCCGCTCAAATAGGATGGTATCTCGGCAACCAACACCTACCGGTCGAGGTAAGGTCGGATGCCATCATTCTCGAAAAGCTCGACACCCTGGCCGCGTCCCTTGAGCGCATAGGTATCCCCTACACCTTCAAGCATGATGTATTTCACTGCAAAATGCACAGCCACCAACACTAAGCACGACATTCCCAATGTCAGATTCAGAAACAGAAATCACAAGCACCGACTCGGAGGAGACCGTTGCTTGGGAGTGGCTTGCACGTGTATTGCATTTTTCAGACAGTGCCCTTCCGGTGGGAGCTTATGCACACTCATTCGGCCTCGAAGGAGTTTGTCAGATGGGCATCGTCCACGACAAAGAAACACTAAAGACCTTTCTGCATCGTGATGTTGTTACCGCACTCACTCACATCGAACTGCCGCTTGTAGCTCACGCTTACCAGGCCGCCATGGACGGGAAAATCGAAGAACTTAAAAAACTGGACCAATTATCCTTCGCACTCCGGCCAACACGTCAACTTCGTGAAGCGGCCTCCCGCATCGGCAAGCAACAGGCCAGCATCTATGGCCGTACATGGGCGGATAGCGACAACATCAGCTCTAAACTCACCCACCAGCAATCTCCTATTGTCCTGGGCGTCATCTATGCTCACGAAAAAGCACCCTTGATGGCGGCATTATGGTCGATGGCATACCAAAGCTACTCAGCACTGCTACAGGCTGCTCTCAAACTACTTCCCATCGGTCCCGCTGCCACCCAGGAGCTGCTCCACGGTGCTCTGATCATCATTCGCAAGCAACTGGACATATCGCGAAAAATGACCATCGATGAGATTGGCAGCTTCAATCCCGTCTGGGACATCGGAGCATCTCAGCACGAGCATGCTGCCGCGCGACTCTTTATTTCCTAACCACCATGAGCAACCCATCTAAAAAAGCAATTCGAGTCGGAATCGGCGGGCCCGTCGGCTCCGGAAAATCAACGCTCTGCCTCAAACTTTGTGAGCGCTACGGCAAGAGCCGGAACATGGCTGTGATCACCAACGATATTTACACCAAAGAAGACGCCAAAATGCTGATCCGTCACGGGGCACTTCCAGAAGAACGTATTCTCGGTGTCGAAACAGGAGGCTGCCCGCATACGGCGATCCGAGATGACATCTCGATGAATTTGGAAGCGGTGGAAGAAATGGAAAATCGATTCGAGGGATTGGAATTGATCCTTATCGAAAGCGGTGGTGACAACCTCACTGCCGTTTTCTCCCCTGAACTTGCCGATATCTTCATTTATGTGATCGATGTTACCGAGGGAGACGACATCCCTCGTAAAGGTGGACCCGCCATCACCACCTCTGACCTGCTTCTCGTCAACAAAGTCGAGCTCGCCCAATACGTGGGTGCTGATGTCGGGCAAATGCGCGAGGACTGCGCGTCCAAGCGAGGAGACAAAACCTTCCTGATGACCGACCTCAGAAATGGAGTCTGTCTCGATGAACTTTATGCGTGGTTCGACCGCGAAGTCCTCTTTGCCGATGTATTAGACAAATGAAGGGAAGCATCCAGTCCGAGGTTCAGCTGAAATTCATCTATGATGAATCCAGGAAGCGCACGGTCCTGTCTCACCGGCGCGCCGGGGGTCTATGCTCGATTAGCAAGCCTTACTGGGATCGCGATGTGCTGGGACTCCAATTGGTCAACCCCACGGCGGGGCTCTTCAGTGGCGACAGCCTAGGTATGAATGTCACCATCGCGAAAAAAGCACAGGTTGCCCTCACCTCTCCAAGTGCTGCCCGCTATCATACCATGCCCGATGGGCAGGCTCTCATTACTCAGGAGTTCCACATCGCCGACCACGCCTGGCTTGATTACTGGCCAGAGATCATCATCCCACAAAAGGACTCCGATGTTTTTCAAACCACCCGGATCCATTTAGCAAAAGAAGCCAGCATGGTCTTTCTTGACTCCCTCGCCCCAGGTCGGATTGCCCACGGAGAGAATTACCAATTCCGCCGACTCGAAACATGCCTGGAGATTTATCAGAATAACGACCTTGTCACCAAGGAACGCACCGTCCTCAGTCCTGCCTCGGGCAAATGGCCATTGGATGTGCCTGGCTGGGATACCTGTTATTACGCCGCCATCTGGATTGCTGGCAACGAGGCGAGCCAAACCATCGAGGCTCTTCAGCAGGAACAATCGCTGTCTAGTGAACACACTCACTGCGGCGCGTCACTACTCGCCCCGCAGCTAGGTGTTGTACGCGTGATCGCCTCATCAAGTTTAGTCCTGAAAAAAACAACCCTCCACCTACGTGAGCTCATCCAGAAATATCTCCCCCAGCTGGCGATGAGCTTCAGAAAGATTTAATTCCCCAACTACCCATAAAACAAGATCATGAAAACATACCTACCACGCATCACCGCCTTTTTAGCACTGGCAACATCATCTGCCTACGCACACCCCGGTCACCCGGGACATGAAGACTGGCCTTTCCCTGACTTCACCTGGCCCTTCGCTATCGGCACTCTGATAATCGTCGGCACCACCATCTATAAACTCAGAAATAAAGCGTAACGCTAAAAATCAAACCGTAAAACGCTACTCCATACGGGATCATTGATCGCGGTAATTTCCCCGCTTTCTCAGGCTCCGCCGCCCTCCCCTGGCCTGACGCATTGGCTCAAAGACGCTGTCCATACCGACATCTTTGATACCCCAGACCACCTC
>TARA_B110000285_G_scaffold222635_1_pt1 | contig 12449 bp, 22 predicted proteins | sample TARA_B110000285 | Tara Oceans TARA_B110000285 (sample SAMEA4397756) | marine metagenome | biome: Polar Biome; feature: [SRF] surface water layer (ENVO:00010504); material: water (ENVO:00002006), including particulate matter (ENVO:01000060) such as... | depth 5 m
TCAGCAAATGGTAATGGTGATGGATATACTCCACCAGCTATAAGACCCGAGTAGTGTGCCATATCTACTAATAAGAATGCACCAACTTCATCAGCTATTACTCTGAATTCTTCCCAATTTATGATTCTTGAATAAGCACTAGCACCTGCTATTATCATCTTAGGTTTAACTTCCAACGCTTTAGTTCTAATGTCATCATAGTTTAAATAACCATTCTCATCCACTCCATATGAATGCGCATCATAAACTTTACCTGAGAGGTTGGGTTTACTTCCATGTGATAAATGCCCTCCACTAGCTAAATCCATTCCAAGTATAGTATCACCTGGTTTTAAGAAGGCTTGAAATACCGCAGTATTGGCATTTGCCCCACAATGTGGTTGTACATTAGCATATACGCAACCGTATAATTCTTTAACAGATTCAATCGCAAGAATTTCTATTTCATCCATATGTTCACACCCATTGTAATATCTCTTACCAGGATATCCTTCTGCGTACTTGTTAGTGAATATAGAACCGGCTAATTCCATAACGGCATCAGACGCAAAGTTTTCACTTGCTATTAGTTCAATAGTGTTTGATTGTCTATTTACCTCTCTAAGTAGTATATTTGATATTTGTTCGTTCATTATATTGTCTTTGATATTAGGTTTTTAAATTTAGTGGTACTCCACCCGTGGTCTCTATTAATATAGTCTATTTTTATATTAAGATTATCACCCGTGAACGGTCGACCTATATAATCATCACCTAAAAATCTCACATCAAATTCACCCATAGATAATAAATCTAATAATTGAGCCTCATATGTGTATATGTGTACACCACAAATACTACGTAAAGATGTTAACATTTCAACCCTCTCATCAACAGATAGTATTGGTTTTAATTTTTCAGGTCTTTCAATCGATGGGTCTGTATGTAATAACACAATAAGACAATCACATCGTTCAGAGGCCTCATTAAACATTTTAATATAACCAGGGTGTAACACATCAAAGTTACCCGCAATAACACCTTTATTTACTTTCATTCAATTCTAATTTGTTTGTTACCATTATATGTTCAGATATCTTATCCCCTATAGTTTTTGTTTGAGGTATATCGATATATTGAATATCATTCACAATAAGTAGTTTTTGTATTTCTTTATCCACCATTAAAGCTTCATCGTGACTTTGTAATCTTCCCTCATCGACATAAGTCTCTTCATTTCTTTGAATATAAAAGTTAATGTTTTCATATCCTCGATGAACATCCAAAGCCATACTGTCGAAATTGTTTCCGTAGAGATTCGCAGGAAACCCTTTATTATACAGGTTCTTATAAACTAAGGATAATAGTATTGGACTATCTAATATGATATAGTCCACCTTACCATAACTACGAACGATGTTCCTATGTTGATTGGCAAATATGAACAATTGGTCGGATATTTGAGACCTATTATTTTCCCACGCAACTTGTTTTGGGAACTCATACGGAAGGTCACATTCGTATCCGTTCATCTGTAACTCATTATATATTTTAGCTGCCGTAGTAGACTTACCCACACCAGCACCTCCGAAAAGGTTGATGATTTTTGTTTTCTTCATATGTTTACGTATTACGATTACAAATGTAAGAATAAAACATATAAAAAACAACTCATTAATACCTTTCTTATCTCTCGCGCAACCCTTACCGACCCTTCGGGTCGTTTTCTCTCGGGATTATAATAGATTAAGTTAATTTAAGGTATTTATAGTAAAGACATCTAAAATAAATGGACAATAAGATAAATTATAATAACATAGTTAAAGTACTTAAAGCGGTACCTATGAACTATAGAGGGGCCGATATTACTTTTTCACACATTGATACGGAAGGTTATGAAGCCAGTGGTGGTCATAAATTCCCTGATGTATATGAACTTACTAATCTTGATTGTCACTACATAGTTAGTTTACACGATTTAACTAAACCGTTTGTTACTAGAGAATTACTTTATTATTTAGAGGATAGAATTAAGAGGTACGCTAAATTAGTCTACGGTTCGTCGAAAGATTCGGAAAAACTTAGATTAAACCCTAAATTAACCTTACGAAGAAAAGGAGTGTCTGACGTACAAATACCACCGGCTGGTAAACCTCATCATTATGAGTCTGAGGTTGATATTATGATTGGAACTAAAAATGAAGAAATTTTAGAAAGTTTTAGTGGTCAAGGAATGGTCAGGTCTAGTACCTATAGACTTGAATATTGGATTGAAAATTACGGTAAAGGATTACATAGAGCAAAACATAATGGGGTGAGTCAAAATAGTTGGTCGTATGTTGAAGATAATAAATTATGTCTACTTATCGATGTTAATGTATCGTCTTTTGAATTCATTTTAACTACCAACACATCTGAGTTATCCGATGAAATGACTCAAGAAATAATACAATCTATCAAAACTATTAAATCTTTAGATAATAAGGACGTTAATAAGACTTATGAGATGATTGAAAGTTTGTACACTGACTTAGGTAAACGCGATTTGAGTTCATTGGTACCAACAAACACACCTCTTAAAATTAAAAATCCATCGGACACGACAAAACAACTAATGGAGGTTTTAATCTATTTTTGTGGTGACGAATGGGTGGAGTTAGATTACGTACTACCAGGTTTGTCTGATGTAGTGACTGATATGAATGATGTATTACAGGATTTAGATGATATGTACGTTAGACTACAAACTAATTTATTATTTGATGGGGTGTACACCCCAAACCGTATAAATTATTACCCCGATAGTATCATTGAAGCCGAAGATAGTCTTTTAAACTGTCTCTTAGTTGACTATATATACGAAAACCTTTAAAAAGTATCAATAACGTGTAACTCAACTTCGTAGTTAATTCTACGAACCCACTTTTCATCATATGATGGTGTTAAATCGATACCATTAAATTGTACTTCTTGTATTAAGTCCCATTCACTTTCAGGTGTTTCAATAGATGAAATAGTATATGTGAAGTCAGATATTTTTGGTTCATCACCAGATACGATATTAAACTCATGGATAAATCCTTTTTTTTCTTCAAACAATACTAATATATTTTCATTAAGGTCGTCAGGAAACCCTGTGTAGTTATTTGAGTCATTATAAATGTCATCAACATCTTCTAACTCAGACACATCAAAATTAAGTATCTCCACACCTTCTGGATTAAAAACGGTAAAATTAGTTTTTTTTTCATAATCTAATGGTTTAGATGCTGACCATATTTCTCGATGAGTATAATCAATACCTAACACATCCCCGATATTATCACCTATGGTATTAATATCCTGAATCTCCATATCGTCCATATAATCGTAGATAGTGTCCACCTCATCATCTGTCAGACTATGTGCTGACGAAATTACCTCTCTACCATAAACCTTAACTCTATATTCCATACGTTTTATCTTTGTTTAGCTAAACTACATAAAGTTACTTAAACGACCTATTATTATTTAGATTTATTAAATTTATCCTTAACCCTCGTACTGATTGGTATTGCTTCCCCCTGTTCATCAATTCTAACAAACTTAATGTGTGTTGATAATATTATAGCTTGTCTACCATCATAAACGTTATGACTTCTAGACTCAACCTTTAATGTTACGGACGTTCTACCAATGTCGGTAACTTCACCATATATCTTAAGAAGATGACCTTCTTTTGCTGGTTTTTCGAACACACACTTATCGATAAGGACCGTTACCATTCTTGGAGTGTCACATACCTGTGAAGCGAAAGCCGCTCCGGCAGCATCAACCCATGCTAATAATTTACCTCCAAATAAATTCCCATGAAAACCTAAATCTGATTTTTTTACGGGGTGTGTACTAATTAACTCCATATTATATTTTTTATAATTATAGTTAAAACAAAGATTCTTTCAAGTGTAATATTGTTTTTTTGAGTGATTTATCGTATATTTAAATAAAATACCAATATTATGATAAGAGAATGGAAAGATAGTATTATCTTTGAATTTGAGAACGGATACAAAGTTAGTTTTAAATATGTTCGTGGTAAATCAATCGCAGTCCCAACTAGAATTAAACCCGAAATCGTTGGACCCGATAATCACATAGTCACTTCTCGATTTTTGAGTATGGATGATAGAATTACTGCTGATGAATTTGTATCACTATTAGGTAAGGTAAAGGTCTTAAATAAAAATGAAGAATTAGATATACTGTAATTATGGAAAAAGAAAAAACACAATTTTCAATGTTTGACGATAAGGTTCAATTTGATAACCCTAACGAATTAAAAGAATATATTAGAAATGGCGATGGGCCAGTGGTTACTCAATTCTTAGTGAGTATACTCGAAACCGCAAACAAAACAGGCTCGTTTAATATTGCCGAATCTGTAATTATGTCTGAAGTCTTAGAGAGAGCCTCTGGATTATTATCATTAGTAAAAAACAAAAAAGATGAAAACTAAAAAAGATAAGAAAAGTTTTAGTAAGAAAGCCGGTAATTTAGCACTAATAGGTTTAGGTTTATACCTATTCAAAACATTAGGGGATAAACTAGTTAAGACCTCTGACAATAATGAGTAACGACACTATCGATGAGGGTCATTATATAGAATTCATTGATAGGCTTCACGTTGTGTCTTGTATGATTGATGAACACCTATTGGGACATCCCTTAACAACTGTAGAGAAAAAAGCTAAGAAACGGATATCTAAAGCCTTAGACCTAATTCAAGACACATACCAAGAAATTGGTTCAAAAATGACACTATAATTTTTAATGTAATCATTGTAAAAATAACAACATCATGAAAATCACGTTTATATCAGATACCCATACATTACACAATGTACTTAATGGTCAATTACCAGGTGGCGATTTATTGATTCATTCTGGGGATATAATGAACAGTGGTTTTAAAAAGCAAGAGATTCATGATTTCTGTAAATGGTTTGAATCACAAGATTACACACATAAAATCTTTATTGCAGGGAATCATGACATAATGTTTGAAAAACATCCATTGGAATCGAATACAATCGTAAACAACTATGATGTCACTTATCTACAAGATGATGAGGTTTTAATAGATGGTACAAAAATATATGGAACGCCATGGCAACCATGGTTTTATGATTGGGCTTTCAACTTACCAAAAGGTGGGGATGAGTTAGCCGCAAAATGGGAAGCTATTCCAAAAGATACAGGTATTCTAGTTACACACGGACCTCCACAAGACCATTTAGATGTTAGTGGAGCACCAAGTAATGAACCTCATTTAGGATGTGCAATGCTTAGAGTTAAGGTAGATGCACAACCACCGAAGATTCACGTATTTGGACATATACATGGAAGTTATGGTTATAAATTCCATAATGGAACGCATTTCTTTAATGCATCAGTATTAAACGAACAATATCAACAAGTAAATGAACCAATAACTATAGAATGGAATCCTGAAACTAACGAAATAAAAAACTAAATAAAAATGGGAAAAGTAGAAATGTTTTTTTATACGTTGTTATTCGCAGTGCGTGATAAGTACAGACAATTATTTGTAAGCATTGACATTGAAGAAGCAAAAGAGAGAGGGTTTGAATTTTACAGAAATGTTTTCGGTGATGAAATAAACCACATAAATTGCAGAAGCCTTTGGGTAGACCATAAAGCCCGAGCGTGGCGAGTAGAGCAGTTAAATATGACACTATGAATTTTAATGTAATTTCAATTTATCTAGGGATAGGCACTTCGTTTATGCTATATTTAGACTATAGTCTAAGAAATATGGAAGAATGGTCTGATGAACCACCCATTATATTTACTAATATGGATAGGGTTAAAATCATTCTTTTATGGCCGATTTCATTGATTTCATATATTTATACTATAATAAAGACATTTAAAGAATAAAGTTATCATGCCAAGTAAAGTTATAAAATTAACCGAAACTGACCTTAATACCATCGTAAGTAAAATCTTAAAGGAACAAAAAGAAAAGATTTACGATAAATACGATAATGTGTACGACTATAAAGTTGTAAATAACAGTTGGTATGGTAAGAAAAAAAATGGGGGTAAGTGGTTTTCACTTAAGAAATACCCTAAGTCCATTAAAAAATTAAATAATACCTACCCTAACGCGTTGGGTAAACCATCAAGTGTGAGTGATACACCACCTAAGGTAACTAGTAAATCTACATCGTTATTTAAGTCAGAAGAAGAGGGTAATGAATTTAGAGGGTGGATGAATAAATATTACCCAGACACGTCAAAAAAATTACAGTTAGACGTTACAGGTAAGTATGATAATAGTTACATCCAAAAAGCATTAAACGGTAAAGTTAAACGTAAAGACGGTAGTATTGTCACTTTTGGTGAACTCTACTCGATTAAGTACTTAAAGAAGACTGACCTTTCTTTGTTTGATAGGTTTAAGAAATACATAGGATATGATGAAAAGAGACCTGAACAAGAAAAAATCGATTTAAAAAATAAAGTAACTAATGTGATAGTTAGTGATTCCATTAATAGGGCTTACGTTAAAGATATAGATTTCAATTCTTTAAAGTCCACAGGTAAAGTAACAGGTATTATGGAACCAGGGACAAATGCGTGTGCTACTTTTGTTAATAAATTTACGGATAAGTTCAATGGGGTTGGAGATGCTTGGCTATCCTACAGGCTTGATACGAAGTTAGGTGATACTATATTTTCTAAGTTCAAAGGTTTAGATAAATCACAACAAGAAACCGCTATTAAATTATGGAAGCAACTTCATAAAGAAGGTGGTGGTAAAATTGAGGATGGTAGTAATAAAAGTAATGGTAATGTTAAATCATTTATCAAAGGATTAGCCAATAAAGGTGGTAATCCAAGTGATTTACAACTAGATGATATCGTTGGTATTTTTTACGAACCGTCTACTCATCATGAACAAGCATTTTATCATGGAGGTGAAGCTTGGTTTAAAGGTGGAGAGGCTGGTAGTAACATAAACAAAGGAATCGCTTGGGGTATGAATACCCACTTAGGTATTGTTGGGGCGATTAAAGATGGTAAACCATTAATCTTCCACAATATTGGGGGGAATGTTATTAGTGAACCACCTTCAAATTTAAACATTACATGGGTTAAAAGACACTCTCAATCAACACCAATAGATGCGTCGACCATAAAAAACGTATAATTAGTATGACTAAAATTATAAAATTAACCGAACAAGATTTACGTAACATAGTTGAACGTGTCATTGAAGATAACATATCAGAACAAAGTGTTCTACCAAACCTCGCAAATCTTCCTTTCGCATCGATTTTAGGTATGTCTATCGATAAAGTACTAACCTTAGTACCTCAGTCTCTTTTAAATACTTTTAATGATAAGGAACCTGAAATTAAAGGTTTAGAAACTAAATACTCATGTATTAATGAGCATTTTAGATTCTCAACACACGCTTTAGTTAAAAAAGGTTATGATAAAGAGATATTAAAATTATCGTTAGGGATAATAGGTAGAGAAAGTAGTTTTAAATCAGGAGATAGATACTCGGCGATTGAACCTCTTAAAGTGATTGGAGCTCTACTTGGCACTAATAGTTCTGTAGGACCCGCTCAGATGAAAATTGCTACAGGTAAACAATTAGGGTTAGATTTAGATGTGTTAACAACAAATTTAGGGTCATTAGACGGTGTTTATAGACTATTAAATAAGTTAATCTTAAAGGCTAAAAGTCAGGGTTATACAGAATCCCCATCTAATCTTGGGGATAAAGGAACTGGTAATTCCGTGTACGATATCGCGATTGCTGCTTATAATAAAGGGGCTGGTGTAATACATAGATGGTGTGAAACTGATAACCCAAAAGTAAAAAGAAATTGTAAGGATAAGGGTAAAGTGGTTGAATCAACGACGTATACCGTGAGTGGTAGAGAAGTATTAAATTACATTCCAAATTATAAGACAAGTAGATGGGATGGGGTAGACATTTCAACCCATGGGTACGTAAAGGAGGTATCTAACACATATAAAACCTTAACCTGTCTTAAATAATTTATTTGAAATTAGCGTAAATATAAGTCGTTGGTTTTTTAATACCCAAAGTGTTTTTCATATTGTCAGGTACTGAACTAAAACTAATTGACCCATTTTCATCTGTGAATTTATAATCAACTGATGTACCACCATCTAACAAGATACCATCCACGATATTATATTTCATAGAAAAATCAATAATTTCTTCAATTGTGACTAACCCAATTCGGTTAGACGATATAATTACGATATCCCCATTAATATCTTCCCCCATCAATGTACGATATCTTTTGCCTTTGGAATGGGACTTTTTAAGTAATGAAGTATTAACCTTACCATCATCAATACCCCATAGTATGGTCTGTGAGGAGAATTCAGTCCATCTGGGACATCTTTTACTCCTAACATATGGTTTACTATTCTTAACGTAGAAGAATCCACCACCCTTGACTCTACGACTTTTTCGTTTGTTGTTGATAACCACTAAACCTATAGGTGATGTCGTCGTGAAAAAATTACTATTAATGTAAAAATCAGATTCGGTAGGACGAGTTTCAGAAACTCCGAACTCCATTTCTTCTTTATCGATTTGAACTATATTATATTGTAAACTACTCGAAACCTTAGTTGAGTATTTCGTATCCGTATTTCCTACCGACCCACTTAGGAGTCCAAAAGATATCATTAAAAATAGTATTTGTTTTATCATACTGTAAAGATACGAAATTAAATTGATAATACAAAGTTAAATGATGTCTAAATCGACATCATCCAACCAAGTCTATTCATGGAGTCTGCCTGACTCTCAGTTGCACGATACATCGATTTAACATTTGCGTACATACCCGTCATACGAAAACAATGACCCTTACCTTCCACTTTATTAGGGACCGTAACGTATTCACGTTTAGCCTCAACCCATAAAGACCAGTGAGCCTTAGTTTCCATTAACTTCGCTCTTTTAACCGCTTCACGCTTGTTTGGAGCCCATACATCGTTAAAACCACACGTTTCGTTATTTTCGTCTATCCAATGAAATTGGTAGTTGTATTCCCCTGTGGAGTTTCTTCTAAGTTTTTCTCTTTTTGCCATATCTTATCTTATTTTGATACTACAAAGATAAAACAAAAAAAGGGTTCTACCAAGGATTTTTCTTATTAAATTCCATAAAACTAATACCTTTACTATCTTTGTCAGATATGATAAGGTCTTTAAGGTCTTTAAGTGGTAGGTTAATATCTTCATCTCTATAGTCGATACACACTTCGTGTTCTTTATCGTAAAGATTGGTACACTTATATGTTATTATAGTATCATCCTCTAAAGTGTAGAATGCGTGTCCAAACCCAGGTGGTATCCAAAATTGGTTACCTTTTTCACCATCTAATATTACGGATTCCCATTGAGCGTATGTATCTGAAGTCCTTCTAAGGTCAATCGCAAAATCAATTACCTTACCTTTAACCGCTCTAACTAACTTACCTTGAGTATAAGGAGGTAGTTGACAATGTATCCCTCTAAACACCCCTTTCTTTGAGGTTGATTGGTTATCTTGAATGAACTTATAATTAAATCCATTCTTTTCTAATAGTATTTGGTTATATGTTTCGATGAAATCTCCTCTCTCGTCTTTGTGAATGTCAGGTGTGAATTCGACAGGACCTTCTATAAATGTTTTTCTAAATTGCATGTTTTAATGATTTATATAAAAATACTATAATTTAATTAATTTTAAATACTAAATTAAAATACTGGTTCAATATGGACTAAAATAGATTCGTTTGGTGACTTAAGCCATACCATATCTTTAACGATGTTATCTAATTCTCGACTATTATATATGTTTGTTATAACCCTAAAAGTTTTAACGTCCGATTCCTTATTACTTGGGAATTCGATTCTACTACCACCCACGTCCATCCAACCATCTATGATGAATATTTTACAATGTACTTTAATCTCCCTACCATGACTCATGTTTGAACCATTATCCGACAATGAAACATTTAAAGGACTAATACTAACCTTACCAGTATCAACATCAGGGTCGGTATATTTTTGGAATGTCACTTCTTTTAAGTTATAGAATGACGTATGTAGATGTTTCTCATCTTGCTCGGTTAAGTAATATGACGGTAAATCGTAACTGATATCACCCACAGAAATGTTTGGTAAACTTAAGTAACGTAAGACTTTCGACACACGTTCAAAAGTTTTTTGCGTTAAATAATTAGTACTAAAACTCTTGTTTGTGGATATGAATTCAAACAATGGATACAAAGTTGTTTTACCACCTGGACTAATTAATGTCTCACCTAAACCATTATATCTGATTTTAATTGTGTTATCAATTAAAATCACTTCACCATTTAATGACTTAAATAATGAGTCAAATGATTTCTCAGCTTTTTCTACTACGTTTACTTCCATATTATTTTACTTCTGTTTTATATAAATATAGGCATTTCGTGATATTTATATTTATATGAATCAAAAAGAGAGAGATAAATTAAAAGAACGTGAATTTTTAAGTTTAATTAAAAACGCTAGTAGAAATAGACTGATAATTACATCCGTCGTTTTACTAACTTTTTTACTTATCATGTTCGGTATTGGTCTAGCTCTATTAGGTGACACAAACCCCATTGACCAAGAATGGAAAGAAATATTGTTATTAGTGTTAGGTGCGTTTATAGCCTCTTACGGTAAGATTATTGATTTTTGGTTTCAAAAAGACAGTCAAGTTGAGAGAGAATTAATCGACGCAGCTGAAGGTGAAGGTGAAGACAAATGTAAGGATTGTAGTAAGGAATAATATTAACCTAAAGGTATTTCGATATCTATTTCGTCTGAAACAGGTTTCAAAAATTCATTAACAATACCATCAACTTCAGTCTCCATATCATAACCGAAAAACTTAGTTTCTCTTTTTATCTTCTCAGATAGTTCAATTATTTGACCTCTAAGACTCATTAGTCTAGGTGTCATGGTACTTACCTTTGTAGGGTCAGTTACGCCCAAATCCTTTAATTCCTCACGTATTGGTCGATATATGTCTGCCCATTTTCTTTCATACCCACGAATCGTCAGGTAACTAAATAATTTTTCTTTCTGTTCCATACTAATAAATACCTTAAAATTATAAAAAGCGAGACCAGGGAGTAGCGAACCCCTGGTCTCTGTCGCCTATGACTATAGACGGTCCTAAGAGTGGTCTTCAAACCACACTATGTTAAACCCCCTTAACTCCACTACCTCTTTTGAGGGCTTCACCAATGGGACCTTTTTCATTATTTATTAAATTAATTATTTCAGTTGAGTCATATCTCTTACCTCTAAAAAGTACTGTCCCTTCATCCTCGAAGTTAAGGTAAGCATCTTTAGATGTTTTAAAATAAGAACACGCCTCATAATTTTCATTATGTTCGTTTAACGATATCATCTCGTCGTACCACTCAATTATTAAGTTTCTCATCTATTAAATGATACTTAATAGTTTAAATTAATAAAGTTAAATATTTATATAATATGAATAACATTACAGAGACTATAGATTATTTAAATGGTAAGGAGTTTTCAATACAACATCCTTACGCTGATTTTACATTTATATTAAATAAACCTATCTTATGTGGAGGTACATTATACGTCTCAGTTTGGGATTTAAAAGGTAAAATCACCTTTAATGGGGACACATGGTTTGACGTTGACACACTAAAACCTAAAGAGGATGAGTATATAGAATATTTTTATGAGACCATTGTCAATGATTTTGGATGGGTTTATCAGGATATATTCGCAACGTTAGATGTGATAATTGAAAATAGTATCTTAAGGAAATTTAGAATTGTTTCAATATCTAACAAACCAAAACCTTCTACTATTCTATTTAACTGTGATGAAGTATCAGATATGGATAGACGTTTATTGGTTATTATAGATGATGCTAAGATTAAATTATCCGAAAAGTTCAATATAAAGGGGATATCAATCAGTAAAGAACATATTATAGTTATAGATATTATTGACCCTGATTTACCAAGTATTGATTTAAACGAAGAAGATATCCCTCAGGAATATGTTAATAAAATAATTGACATTGAAAAAGGGATTAACTATATTTTGAATAGTATGAGTATTGGACGATATTGCATCGGAAAGATACATAAACATTAACACTAACATTAATTATTATTATTATGGTAACAGTTATTATTATTTTGGTAGTATTAGTGGTTGGTTTTGTTATTTACAAAAAAACAAAGTCTTCTGGAGGTACAACCACCGGAACAACAACCTCTAATTATACTACAACATCGACTACATCAGGTGGTGGCGGTTCGTCATCAAATGGAGGTTCAGGTCATGGTTCTGGCTCAGGTTCTGGTTCAGGTGGAGGTTCATCGTCA
>TARA_B110000285_G_scaffold155854_1_pt1 | contig 12441 bp, 24 predicted proteins | sample TARA_B110000285 | Tara Oceans TARA_B110000285 (sample SAMEA4397756) | marine metagenome | biome: Polar Biome; feature: [SRF] surface water layer (ENVO:00010504); material: water (ENVO:00002006), including particulate matter (ENVO:01000060) such as... | depth 5 m
CACTCATGATAATCAGCCATCTAATAACCCTACTGCTAATTCTATTTCTATTAATGAACTGCACTAATATACCTAAATATGTTAAGAAAAAGAAAACACTTAAGATATACCCATACGCGGATACGAGAGATAAGGTATTCAATGGTAAATCATTGCTTAATAGAATCAACGATTAATTCTGACAAGCTAAAACTGTACGCATGTCTAATAAAAAAATATCAAAGAAAATACAAATGGATACAAATGTAAAAGATGTCTCAATGGAGCAAGCATATCAATACTTTATAGATATGGGGATGATACAAAACTTCAAAGACCATGAACAACAAATGATTATAGCATTAATCAATAGAGTAATATACCTAGATGCATTAGTAGATGTATCACAATCATATAATGAATAAAGCCATGAAAGACAACAAAATAATAGCGCAATTTATGCAATTACAAACAGCAAATTCTACTTTTAACGTAACCGTATACCTACACAACACTGTTTGGTACGAAGAAGAAGAATTATCATACGAAGTGTCATGGGATTGGCTAATGCCAGTAATAAAATACTGCTATCAATCTACAACTGCAATTGTAGTTGGTGACATCACTCACGGACTATTGGACTGCGACATAAAAAGTACACATAAAGCAGTAGTAGAATTTATAAAAGAATATAAGTTATGAAACATCAAGAAAAAGATATACTGCTACAACGTATAAAAATAGTATTCGACATCGACGTGAATAACTGCACAATAACCAACGAAGAATGGGCAACTATTCTAGTAAACGCATGCACAAATCCAGAGTTTTTCAAAAACAATATTGAACGAGAGTACAATTACCTAAAACAACTAAACAAATGAACAAAGAAAAAGTAACTGTATACTTCGAAACAAGTACAACAGCAGAAAAACTAGCAACAATACATGGCGAAAGCTTATACATAGAACTATTACCAACGCTTAAAAAATATGCCAAGCGTCATCGAGGGTATATCACAGAATCCATCGAATAATAACACATCCAATATAACGTTCACAATCACAAAAACGTAATAAAACATGGCGGTCCTATGCGACCAGGCAAAATCCTATGCGACCCCTATGCGACCAAAATAAATACCTCAACACCCTTTGATATTAACAAGATTGTTAGTATATTAGTTAACAAATACAGACATATGGCTACAAAAGACTATTTACATTCAGAACTACTTTCTAAACCATGCAATTTCAAGGTTTTTCAAGAAACGTATGAGGGAATCAGGCGGATTTCATGGAAAATGGCTGAGGCGCAATGCAACGCTTTAGGAATTCAAGGAAAGCAACGAGAAGAATATCAAGATGTTTTCATGAACGAAATCGAAGACATTATGCTGAACGTAGTAAACTACACTATAGAAAACTTTGAGAAATAATGAATTTTAAAGAATTATCAGAGGCTCTTAGACCTCATCAATCAGACAACATGGAACAAGACTATAAGGATGCGCGTATAAAAGCATTACAGCTTCGCATATATGAATTAGAAGACCTTTTAGACCATGCTAATAGTACAATGCAGTACATGATAACTAACATAAATAAATTATCCGACAATGACTAGAGAGCAACTGGTTTCGGAGGTTGTAGCTATGCTAAAGCTTACTGAAGCGCCATTTTTTGCAATAGGAAATTGCTATTATCACAAGAGAATATGCGTAGACCTTAACAAAGGATATGAAAACGTCTTCGATACATCAACAGATATATGGAGACCGCTAAATAAAATAGAGTTAAAAATAATAGTAGATAAAGGCTTCAGCAATGGCAACACCTACATCACTATAAAAAACTCTAGAAGTCAGCTTAAAGATAGCCGTGAGTCCTTTCACATTGCAGCAGTCAAGAACAATGAAAAGGATAAGATAAAGTATTTCAAAAAAGCTATCGATGCTATAAATAAACTAAGGCAAATGGTTGGTTATTAACTAACTTGTTGTTATATTTGTTAATAATCTAATTTAATCTAATCACATCATGAAAACAGAAAGTTTAAAAGAGCTGTACTTAAGGTACTCGCTCACAAAAGACGACGTATTTAAACATCAGCACTATGTCATCATAACACGTAGCGGAATCGATAAGATTCAAGCCAAGGAAAACATTAACATACACTATGACGTAATTAATTGCCAGTCTAATTTTTGTGTAGTTAAAGCAAACGCAAAGGCAGGTGATAATAGCATAGAAACATTTGGCTCAGCTTTAAAAGGAGAGAACCATCGTGATGGTAATTGTAATACATGGTACGTAATGGAGATGGCTGAAAAAAGAGCTATGTCTAGAGCTGTTTTAAAGTTAACAGGGTTCTACGAGTTAGGAGTTTTTGGTGAGGATGAGAGCGAGGATTTTAAAAAGGATAGCTCATCATGGAAAAAGTAAACATAAAAGATTCTATTGAGCGATTACAATCTGACGAGGAATACTACGGGGAATTTGGCTCACAATTCCTACACAACAGCGACATATATACGTTTCTAAACAACCCACAGGGTTACGGTACACCAAAGGAAGATACGATACCAATGATGTTTGGACGTGCGTTTCATGAGCAGGTTTTGTTTAACAATACCAATCAAGATTATATTGACGCATCAACACGTAACACTAAGATTTATAAAGAGTCTTTAATAGAATATGGAGAAAACTTAATGCTTTTAAAAAAAGAGTATGATGATATTGTTTCTTTAAAAAACAAGTCACAATCACATAAGATAGTTTCGGATATTTTAAACGACCCGAATATAAAAAAGGAAGTTCCCAACCTAAATACATTAACGGATAGCGAAATAATATGGGCTTGTAAAGCTGATATAATAACCGATGATTATGTATATGACTTAAAAAGCACTTCGAGTTTAAACGGTTTTACGAAAAGCGCAAGAATGTATAACTACGATAGCCAAGCCTATATATACTCAACTATGTTCCAAAAGCCAATGAGGTTTATTGTAGTAGAAAAAGGCAGTGGAGCTATAGGTTTATTTGATACAAGCGACGAGGCTTACGAGCGTGGTCGTGAAAAGGTCTTACAGGCCGAAGCAATGTACAAGAAGTATTTTTTGTACAACGAGGATGACATAGCTAATTACTTCAAGTATGATGCTATATAGTCCCGAAGGAAGAACGTACTCAGCCGCTGGCTGGTGTATTGCTGTAATAATTTTAATAATTTTATCTAATTAAACATGTCATCATTAATTAAGGCATCAATCAAAACGTCGGAGTTGAAGAAAATCGACCCGAACAAAATCGTCAAAGGAGAAAAGGATAGTTACATTCCTATCACAATTTCAGTAGATGATGAATCAAGGTATGGTCAAAACGTATCTATATACATAGAGCAGACCAAAGAAGAGCGAGAAGCTAAAACACCAAGACAATACGTAGCTAATGGTTCAGTGATTTGGACAGACGGAAAAATTGTCAAAGGTCAAAAAGACGATAACGGAGGAGGGCAAAGCCAATCTGCGCCAAGCGTCAGCGGAGCACTCGACGATTTACCATTTTAATTAATACCCCGAAAGCCTTTTGGTGAGTAGGGGTAATTAAAAATACAATATGAAATCAAATGTAATACAATCAATAGCATACGCTGTTGCAGATTATTATAACATGGAAGTGTCTATGATGTTTGAGAACACTCGTAGAAGAGATTTAACAGACAAAAGAGCTATATTCCACTTCTTATGCCATAAGCATACTGAACTTAGCTTACAAGAGATAGGTAGGTATTCTGAGGTATACGGTAGAGCTCCATACAATCACGCAACTGTAATACACAATATTAAGAAATCAAAAAACTTAGTCACTGTAGATAAAAGGTTTGCTATAGACTTACTTCACCTAGATGCTTATGTTACAAAAAACATAATAATCAAAAAGGAGAAAGACGTGTTAATAAATCAAAACATACAGCTAATGCTTGAGCGATGGTTTGAGTATGAGAATAGAGACTACTTAGACTGCCTCTCTTCGATTGCGGAAATAATGCACACGGAATCAAATTTAGATAACATTAAAAAATGGATTGACTCGTATGAAGGGTTTCATAAAGCTACATAGGCAAATAATGGAGTGGGAATGGTATCAAGATGCTAATACAAAAGCTGTATTCATACACCTACTTCTTAACGCCTGTTACGATGAATGCCGTTTCATGGGACAACCAGTAAACAGAGGACAATACATGACCTCTTTAGCTAGGTTATCAAGAGATTTAAACATCAGCGTTAGACAGGTAAGAACAGCTATAACTCGATTAGAAAAAACAGGAGAAATCGACACGCTGGCGACAAACAAGAGCACTCTTGTAACTATCTTAAACTATGGGAGTTATCAGATAGATGATAGCAATAAAAAGAAGAAAGCTACAAGTAAGCGACAAACGGCTGACACGCAAGTGACAGACATAAATAAGAAAGAAAGAAAGGAAGAAGAAAAGAATACTAATACAACTCTATTTGAACAGGTTAGCAAGGAAAAGATATGGGCTACCCAAGTGGCTATGCAATATCATACTTCACTATCTAAGGTTATGAATGCTTTAGAAAAGTTTCACAATCACCTAAACATAACCCAAGACAATAAGAGAACAAGCCGGGATTTCAAAACGCACTTTGTCAATTGGATGAAATACAATTTAGAAAACACTGGTCAGTCTATAGGCACTTATAAATGGAAGTGGAAAGGACAAGCAATAAAACAAGGAAGTAAGGAAGAATACGAACGAGACAAAACTGCTTTTGATAAAAATGGTTTTGACTTTCAAACGCTAATCTAATGGAGATAAATGGATTTGAAGTAGATGAGTTTAACATCTACAATATTAGCACTAAGGTTAAGCTATCGACTTGCCCTAAGTGCTCACATAACAGAAAGAAAAAGACACAGAAGTGTCTAATGATTGATTGGGATAGGGGCTTAGGCACTTGTCAGCACTGTGGTGAAGTAGTTCAGTTACACAGATACAAAAAAGCATCAACAGGAACTCAATACACAATGCCTCCAAAAAGAGAGGCTGCTGAGGTTATAGACCCAGTTATAGAATACTTTAATAAAAGAGGTATATCTAAGGAGACTATAGAGGATTTTGGTATTACTCACGGAACAGAATTTATGCCTCAAGTAGGTGAGGTGGTAAATGCTATTATGTTCAACTACTATGTAGGAGAGGAGATAATAAATATTAAATACCGTGATGCTAGGAAAAACTTTAAGATGTATAAGGGTGCTCAAAAAACCTTTTATAACATTAACTCTATAGCAGACAAAGACACTTGTGTTATTGTAGAAGGAGAAGTAGATGCATTGTCGTTTCACGAAGCGGGTGTAAAAAATGTAGTAAGTGTACCAAATGGATTCAATGCTACCGGTCAGATTAATCTTGATTACCTAAGTGATTTCTATCATTACTTCGAGAAGAAAGAAAAGATTTATCTAGCAGTAGATAACGATGAGGCGGGTGAGAATGGACAACGTGAGTTGATACGTAGGTTCGGCTCAGACAAAGTATACCTATGTGATTTAAAAGACTGTAAAGACGCTAACGAGTACCTAGTTAAGTATGGAAAAGAATCGTTAGCTCAATTAATTACCACGGCATATCCTTGCCCTATAGACAATGTGATGCGAGTGTCTGACATGGAGACTCAGCTTGATGATTTCTATAAAAACGGTGTGCAAAACGGATACAAAATTGGTATATCTGACTTTGATTCTATATTCTCTACCTATACTAAGCAGTTTATAGTAGTCACTGGATTCCCATCAAGTGGTAAAAGCGATTGGGTTGACCAAATGACAGTAGGTTATAACATGATGTATGGATGGAAAACAGCATACGCATCAGTAGAAAACTTCCCTCAGTATCTACACGTAGATAAACTTATACGAAAGCTATATGGGAAAACACCTAAGTATGAGGAAACAAAAAAAGAGCATTGGAAAAAATGCGTAAATCATATAGACCAAAACTTTTTCTTCATGGACTTTGAAGATGGATATGATTTAGACAAAGTATTAGCAAAGGGAGAAGAGTTAGTTAAGAGAATGGGTATAAGGTGTTTGGTAATCGACCCATACAATAAAGTTAAGGACAGTAAGAATATTAATCTATCTATTAACGACTACACTAATTTGTATTTAAATAAAATAGATAATTTCTGTAAAAAGAATGACGTGTTAGTTCTTCTAATTGCTCATCCAACTAAGCCTCAGAACGATAAGGGTAAATTAATTGAGCCTACATTTTACGATGTTAAAGGAGGTGGAGAATTTTACGATATGTCTCCACACGGCATACTTGTACATAGAGACTACGAGATGGGTACCGTTAAATTAAAGGTACTTAAGGTGAAGTTTTCTAACTTAGGTGAGAATCAAGCCCATACAAATTTCTATTACAACGTAAACAACGGAAGGTATACTCGTATTGAAGCGGGTGAACCTAAGTGGGATAACGAAAACTGGATTGTAACAGAAGAAAACCCTTACAAGCAAACAAAAATACTTGACAAGGAATTTTCTAATTTAAACGACGCATTCTAATGAGTTTGATACGTAATCATAGGGAGGTAGTTAAGGCAATTGATTTTACAGGTGTGCAAAATGGTAACATACACCCTACTGATATCGACTGTGTTTTAGAATTTGATAATGATATACTGATATTAATTGAGACTAAAAAAAAGGGAAACAACATACCTGTTGGTCAAAGACTTCTTCTTGAAAGATTAATAAATAGTTGGCACACTAATCATGGTATAGCCATAAAAGTAGAGTATACCGATGAATACATAGGAGAAAAAAGCATATCTCTACATAGGTGCTTGGTAACAAAGTATTACATAAACAATAAATGGCACGAAGCTCCAGTACACAATAAACTCGTAGACTTTATAAATAAGCTAGGTATAAAATGGGAAAATGAAAAATGTAAATTCTGATTACCTCAGCCTTGTAGACGCTACAAGAATATGTTTTAAAAAAAGCATATTTATATATAGGGTTCCTATATCAAATGACTCTATGAAAATAGAAATTGATTACAAAGGGAGGAAAAAACTTGGTACAGAGGTATACAAGTGGAGGACAGACAAGGATAAAATGACTGAAAAAATACAAGAACTATATGTCACCATTGCAAAACAAATACAAGATAGGTAGCAAGGAATACGTCTACGACCCAGAGCTTCTTAAGTTCCATTATCATTCTTTCACAATCATGAGTGATGAAGAGTTTTTAGAAGAATTACCACAAGTAATGCACTTTGCTTGCTTCATGAGTTTTGTTCTAAAACTAGACCATATAAAAACACTTTCTGATGACGGTATAATTCATGAGTTAGTTCATTTAAGTGGTTTAGGTACTAAAAAATACACCAACATTAAAGACGTTCGTAAAAAATTCAATGATTTATTTGGAGATATACCAAAAATATTCGATATTAACGCAAAATATCCTAAAAAAAGTGGACAAAAAGATAGACAGCGTACTTGATTTTAATAAATCATTTAACCTGTTAAAAAATAACAAGCCTTCTCTCATAGAAGAATCCGAGTTTAATTTACGTCACAGGTTAATGACAGAAGAATTAACGGAATACCTAGACGCTTGTAAAGAAGGTGACTTAATAGAGGTTTGCGATGCTATCGTAGACCTCTTATACGTTTTAAATGGTATGGTAGTAGCTCACGGTGTTCAATACATTATTGAAGACATGTATAATGAAGTACACCGCTCAAACATGAGTAAACTTGAAAACGGAAAACCACTATACAGAAAAGACGGTAAGGTGATGAAGGGCTCAGAATATTTCAGACCTAATATAAAAAAGTTTATAAATGAGTAGTATTAACGATTTTATAGAAGAAGTGCTGTCTTCAGGAAAAACAAAGAAAGAAAAATACAATATACTTTTAGAGTACGATAGTAAAATGTATTGTTATCTAGGTATTGACTCTACTAAAAAAGAAAAGCAATTAGTAAAAACAAACTCTCGTGCAATTTATCGAGCAGTGTCGAAAATCGACCCTGTTTTAGGAAAAAGCTTACTAGGACAATCCGACTAAATGTCATCACAACAGCGCATTATTTTTTTAATCAATTCATTTGATGATATACATCAAAAGCTAAACGATGCTTTTGAGGAAATTGTTGAGGGTGACTTTGAAGACGGACAGAATACATTGAATTCAATTATATATGATGTTCGTGAAATTAAAAAAACAATGAAGCCGTGAATACAAGGTTAAGAATTTCAGCTGATGAAGCAGCTTACATTGGTGTAGATATAACTCACTTAAAATCTCACCAAAACAGTAGTGTACCATACAGAATATCTCTTAATGATGAGCAGTGTAGAGAACTAAGAAAGTTTAGACATAACGGGCTCTCTAATCACGCTAAACAAAGAGGTATTGATTTTGAGTCTGTAATAGAATATTGGGATAAAACTAAAGAGTACTCAGTACGTGTAAGACCAGAGGTTATACAGGTAAAAAGTATAGCTGCCGATATACTTGAAGAGATGAAGGAATACGCTCCAGTATATCCTACTGTTTCAAGAACACAATCAACAGACCCTCATCTGCTTGTTGTAGACCCTGCTGATGTACACATAGGTAAATTAGCCACAGCTTTCGAGACTGGAGAAAGGTATGACTCTGAGATAGCTGTTAAAAGAGTAATGGATGGTGTTCAGGGAATTTTAGACAAATCTTCCGGGTGGCATATAGATAAAGTAGTGTTGATTATAGGTAATGATATTCTTCATATCGACACACCTAAAAGAACAACAACAGCAGGTACTCCACAAGATACAGATGGGATGTGGTACGAAAACTTTTTAAAAGCAAAGAATTTATATGTCGATGTAATTGAAATGCTGATTACAATAGCTGACGTTCACATAATGTATAACCCCTCTAACCATGATTACACAAACGGTTTTTTCTTAGCAGACTTGATAAGCACATGGTTTAGGAATAGTTCCAATGTGACATTTGACACAAGTATTGCTCACCGTAAATATTTCTTGTACGGAACAAACCTTATAGGAACTACACATGGAGATGGGGCAAAAGCAAACGATTTACCTTTACTTATGGCAGTTGAAGCTAAAAAAGATTGGTCAATATCAAAACATAGATACTTGTATACGCATCATGTTCACCACAAGTCGTCTAAGGACTACATAGGAGTCACTGTAGAGTCTTTAAGGAGTCCTAGCGGCACTGACTCATGGCACCATAAAAAAGGCTATCAGCACGCTCCTAAAGCTGTCGAAGGATTTATACACCACCCTATACACGGTCAAGTGTGTAGATTAACTCATTTGTTTTAATGTTCACAATCACGTTTAGATGGCCACATGAAGGTATTGTTGTTGGATACGAGATGTTTTCACCTACAGAACAATACAATTACTACACGTTTAGACTGCATTTAGTTATGATTTCTGTAGATTATGAATGGGGTGACGATAATAATGATTACATTTAAGTAATAGCATGTATCTCCTTACTTGCAATTTGTTTTTATTAAAAACCCTCGGTATTTTACTGGGGGTTTTTATTTAAATTTGATTATGGAGCCTAGTGAAAAAATATTCGTAAACAAAGAGCCTAACGATGATGACTTAGAAATAATCATCAATTTGATACAAACTCATGACATTAAAAAATACATACCAGACTCATACGTATACATTCAGATAAACGAAGGGGAAGATATTGAAGTATTGAGATTCCCAGACAAAGCGGTTCACGGTATAATCAAAGAATACAAGTTAAAAGCTAAACAAGCCGTGCAATTTATATACCATGAGCTTGATATAGAACAATCCATTAAAGAGCTGCAATACTGGTCTGACGTAAACGTGTATAGAAAATACATACCTGTAATAGCGGAAGCTCAGATGAAAAGAGGAATGGAAAAAGTATATGCAGATTTTGCTATATACGCAAAAGACCAAAAAGAAGCGTTCTTAATACTAGGAAGCATGGATTTTGACGAGTATTTATACTTAGAAGACGTAGATGAAGAAGCGTAGACAGATTACTCAAAGTAAAAAGACAACAATAGACGGTATACAGTTTGCCTCAAAATTAGAGGCTCATATGTATAAGTTGCTAAAACACTATAAAATACCATACAAGTACGAAGGAGAAAAGTATGTGTTGATAGAAGGTTTTAAATACGAAAACTCTTCTTATGAAAAAACGGTCACCAAAAAATACTTACATGACCGTGGAAACAAAAAGATTTTACCAATCACATACACACCAGACTTCATTGACTCTGTGTACCCACCTAGATACATAATAGAGTGTAAGGGTAATCCTAACGAAAGATTTCCATTGGTATGGAAGCTATTTAAAAGATATATACATCTAAAAGGATGGAATACAAAGTTATACATGCCCCGCAATCAAAAGGACTGCGAGGCTGTCGTTCGTTTACTTATAGAAGAAGGATTCTCTTAATTTTTATCATCAAGTACATTACGTCTTGTTGGATTCTCTTGTTCTTCAGTCTCATAATTTATGTTAAACTCACCACTAGGATTTCCATCTTCATCAGTAAGAACAGCATCAAACAGATACTCTAGTTGACGCTCTATTCTACTCGCAAGTTTGTTGATGTCAGACTTTGGAATACCCGGTATAAACACATTACCAAGTCTTAACATCAAAATCACATTAGTAGCGTTGCTAAGTTGGTCACGAATCTCTGGACTTATTGCTGAAACAGCAACAGGAATTTCTCCCTCTGGTGTCATTGGATTGTATTTAAATACCTTTCCTTGACCATGCAAAGTAAATGCTCGTATTAAGTTTTCTGCTTGTTGAATTCCAATAGAAGCCATACCTGCATTATTTTGAAGAAGACCTATTATTCCATCGGTAGTATTCATCCCTTTAAGGTCACCGCTTAAAAACTCATTTGCTTCAACAGGGACACCTAACAATTCCATTCCGTAGTTGAAAACCATAGCCATAGCATCATCAGCAATAGTTGGTCGAGGTATCGGTAAATTAGTGCTTACAACATCTTGGAATACATCTCTTAACACTTCTGGACTAAAAGATGTCAAAGTATACTTATTCTCATAAACCATAAGAGTGCGCTTAACATCAGCCATGTCTTGAGCTATATTACTAACGCTTAATTCCATTTGTCTTGCGAAAATTTTCATTTCCTCTACGCTAGAAGCACTTGTATAAGCACCTTGAGGGATTTCTACAATACTTCTATCTTCAATAGGTAGAATGTTATCGCCTATTAAACGAGTTAGCCCACCGTACCTTTCAATATCATCTTTTTCAACAAGCCCTACAGATGCTAATAAGCCATTTGCACCAGTAGCAATAGCTGTCCACCCTAAAACTGCTGTTGCTCTAAAAAACGCTACCTCACGTACTTTTCCGTTTATAAAACGACGAGCCTCCTTTTTTTGAGACTCATCAATATTAGGGTCATTTAAAGCAGATATTTTAGTATTAACAGCAGAACGTGCGTTCATGTTAAATCGACTAAAAGGAATGATTAATCTTGCCAAATTCTTAGCGCTTGATGATGAATATTCACTATAAATACCCGCTTGACTAGTACTTGTAGTCTGGGTTTGAGTCATGTCTATCTGAGTATCAGCGTAGTTAATAGCCTCCTTATTTGGGTTTTTGTTTTCTGATTCCCAAAAACTCTTAGCATCTTTAAATTCAACGCCTTGGCGAACTCTGTAGTCTAGATATAAGGACTCAAACGTAGCGTTAGCTGCTGCACGGTCACCGCCAGCAAGAAGTAATTCTAAAGTAGCGCTATTACTCTTAGATATTAAATCAAAAAAAGTTTTTGCAGTATACAATTTTCCTTTACGGAACCCATAATTTTCATATCTCTGAAGAACCTTTCCTTCTTCAGATAACGGAACTGGTCCGGTAGGAGCTTCATTACCCCCTATCAAACGCTGCTCATATGGAGGCAAAGCCTTCTGAGGAGCAACAACAGGAAGTGTTTCTTGCTTAACCAACCCAGTAGAGGTATTAGGGTTTTTTGAAGAACCTTGTTCTGTTTGTTCTTTTGATGGAATATCTGTTATCTTATATTTTCTTAGAAAATAAGAAATAGGCATTTCCTTATTCTGGTTCACAATCAACTCTGAAGACATTGAGTTACGTAAACCAGTTCTCGATTGAGCGTATATGTTTGCAGCGTAGGGAGTGTGTTTATACATGCTTTGAAGAGCATTACTTAAAACACTTTTACTAGCACTTCCGTTTAAAACATTACTATGACCAAGATAAAAATGAGTATTCTTACTTCGTAAGTAACTCAAAGCTTGTCTAGACTGGATAAGAGGCATAACACCAGAAACAGCAGATTGATACTGACTTA
>TARA_B110000285_G_scaffold51533_2_pt1 | contig 12415 bp, 5 predicted proteins | sample TARA_B110000285 | Tara Oceans TARA_B110000285 (sample SAMEA4397756) | marine metagenome | biome: Polar Biome; feature: [SRF] surface water layer (ENVO:00010504); material: water (ENVO:00002006), including particulate matter (ENVO:01000060) such as... | depth 5 m
TTATCACCATAAATATTTATTTTAATTATTTCTTCTTCATTTTTTTAATTAGTAGTAGTAAATAATATCTAAAATTTATTATTAATATCAGTATATTCTTTATTTTCTTCAATTTATAACATAATTATTATAGTTTTGTTTTATAATAAAAACTATTCAATTTTTAATTATATTATATTAGTATTAATTATAAATTTTAGGGAGTTATAAATGTAAATTATAATCATTCATTTAATCATATATAAATATGCCAAAAATATGTAAATTCTTTAATATTTGTAATATTTTAATGACATAGTTTTTATATCTTCTAGATTACTTATTCTATGTAACTTTTAATTTATGACATATAAATATTCAAAAAACACATAAATTCTTTAATATTTGTAATATTTTAATGACATAGTTTATAATTCTTTTAGATTGTTTTGTCTATATAGCTTTTAATTTATGACATATAAATATTAAAAAAACACGTAAATTCTTTAATATTTGTAATATTTTAATGACATAATTTTAATTCATTCTACAATACTTTATCTATATAAGTTTTAATATATGACATATAAATAAAAAATACGCGAATTATTTAATAATATAACAAAAAAAATAATATAATTATGATAAATAATATATAAATTCAATATAATCCATTAGATTATTAATTATAAGTAAGTAATTCATCAAATTATTAATATAATTTATCTTTTTCATTAATTAAAATTTAATATCGAACACCTTTCAAAGCATTAATAATAATTAAATTATTATTTAAACCTTCATTAGTATATAATAAATAATCATATAAGAAAACTTATAAAATATGATCAAAACTAGTTTCATTAGTAACTTTTAATTCAATAATAGTAGTTTCATTAGTATCTGAATCAGTAACAAAGAAATCAATATAACCAATAATAAAATCTAAATCAACTTTATATTAATATTTAATTTATTTAGTATATAATGATTAAGCAATAGTTTCAACAGCTTCAAATAATGGCATAAATTATTTAATTTTATCAATTAATGTTTAATTATAAATCATATATAATTAATGTTTAGATTAAATAGCAGTTTTAATCATAGTTAAATAAATTAATTCATTTAATATATTTTTCCATTCTAAACCTTAATTATATGTATCAATAGAATCAAATATATATTTAGAATTATTTATAAATGCTTGTATTTAATTATTACAAATATTACCAAAATCAATAATTTCATATTCTTCATTATTATCTAATTAATTTAATTATGATTATTCAATAAATTTTTTACATATAATATTATATTAATCATCTAATTATACTTAAGTATATAAACCTTTTCTACAATTTTAATAATATAAAATAACTTCTTATAATTAATCATAAGTATCAATAATAAAATAATTACTAATATATAAATATGAATTTTCTGAATTCTGTATATTAGTATAAAACGAATCTTTAATATTAAAAGATATTTTTCTAAATTTAGGTGGATTTTTTTTCAAATATTAAATTTAATAATATAATAATTATTCAACTAAAATACCAATTAATGCTTCATTATCAACTCTTAATAATTTAAATAATTTTTATAAATCATCAGTAACATTAAAGAATTATTCAGATTTCTTTTTAAATTATATATTTTTTTATAATTCTAATAATTTTTATTATGGTATACTTTATATAAATTTTGTTACACCACTTTTCCAATTCATAGATTAACTTGTATACATAACTTCTTATTAATTCATTTTGAAATATTCAGGTATAACTAATTTAGTAGCTAATAATATTTCTTATTTATCATTAACTTATGATTATTTAACATAATCTAAATTTTCATCAATTAATTTTTTTCTTCTAATTAATTTAGTTTCAATAACATTTAATTCTTATTAAAATTATTATTAATTAACTTATTATTATTAATATAATTATTATGGTATTTATTAAATAATAGAACAAATTTTTTATGATTCTTTAATATCATGAATAATTATTAATTATAATTTAGCTCTGGTTAAAGCAACATATATTAAATTCATATTTAATGATACAAAATATTATTAATCATAATTTTCTGAATACATCATTTTATCTGCTAATTTTGTTAGAATTATATAATCATATTCTAATCCTTTACTACCATGTATAGTTAATAAATCAATTGATTATGAATTTTATCTTTTAATAATTTTTTTATTATTTTCATCTTTCATATCATTATAACAAACATTATATTTTATTTCATTATTTTCAAATAAATTAGCAATTCTTTTAATACCAGATTAAAATTAATCACCAATAATAGGAGATAATACTGCTACTTTATTTAATTAAATTCCTTTTGATTTTAATTATTAAATATAATCAATTATATATTTATCATTATCATTTTAATATTTATATGATATAATAACATTATTATTTTATTATATATCTTTATTAATAAATTTTTATAAAAATTACTAATATTATTCAACATTATTTTAATTATTATAATATTAAAAATAATTCGAAAATAATTCAATATCTTATTAACATCTATAATTTTTTGTTAAATTAAATATTATTCCTTTATGATTCATTAAATATTTTTCATAACTATTTCTAAATTAATAAATATTTTAATTAGGATCACCAATTAAATGTATTGTACAACCTGAACATTATTATAAATATTATATAATATTATATTATGTTTAATTCAAATCTTATGCTTCATCAACAAATATAGCTTTTAATTTACCATATTTACATTTTTTTAATTTCTTTTTTAAATCTTCTGAATTTTATTAAATCATTTCTTCAACTCTTGAAGATAATACTTATACTATACAATGTTCATCTTAATCTCCTAATTTTTATATTATATCATAACAAAATGAATCAATTGTTTTAATATTACCTTATTTTGTATCAGTTAATAATGATTAATCAGGTAACTCTTTAATCATATTTTTAATACTATTAATAGTTAATTTTGAAAATGAAAATATTAAATAATCTTTTTTTGTCATTATATTATTATTTACTAAATATCTTATTTTATGTATTAAACATTTTGTTTTACCACTACCTGCACAAGCTAATAAAACAGTATCTTATTTTTAATCCCAAAAATTATATTTAATATAATTCTGTTATTCTTCTGATAAAATTTATTCTTATTATTACTATAATTATACATTGTTTATTAATGATTATTTAAATAGAGATTTCATTAGTTATTTTTTAATAATAATATTTCTAATATAATTTTAAATTAATATAAAAAAAATCTATATTTATATATTAATATTCATTTTAAATATTTTAAATTTATTAATAATTTAGTAATTTTAATTTTTTATGATATTTTACTAATTTTCTTTTTTTCATATAATTATAATATTTAATATAATATATAATTTAATTATATAACTGATTATAAGAATCCTTATTAAATACATAATTATTATATATATTTACAATATTATAATAAATTAAATTCATTTTATTAATATATCATAGATTCTAATATGTTAAATTAATATAATAATATTAACATAAATTTTAAATTTTTATCTTATAAAAGTATATTTAATTATTCTAAGTAATATTTTAATAAATCTTTTTATTATTATGTATTTAACAAATTAATATGTTAAAATAACTATTAATATATTTATATTTTATTATTAAATATTTTAAATATTTTAGAATTTAATAATTTTAATGATTTAACATCTTATTCAATATTGAAATGTTCAGGAGGAATTATATAATCTAAATTATTTTCTGAATTTTTATTTAATAATGTTTTTACATCTAATTAAGGATTTAATTATTATTTAGCAAGAAATTATACTTTTTTCATAAGTTATTCATCAATATCATTATCACATTTTGGTGGTAATAAACAACATAAAGCAATTCTAATAGAACTAGTTTTAAACATATTATTATATTCATTAATATCTAATATTTTTAATTTTTATTAAGTATATTATAATAATTACATTTTTTATGAACTTTTTAATTTTTTATCAGTATTCATTTTTATATAAACAATATCCAATAGATCACCAATTTTTGGTATTTCTATACCCATTTAATTTAATTCAGATTTATTAATCATAAATTCTAATTCTTTTAATTATATATCTTCTTTATCATATTCATTAAAATCAATTAATCTATCTTTAAATTTTTACATTTCACCACTTTTAGTATCTCTAATTTTCTTTTTAGCACTTATTAAATGATAATCTTTAAATTCTAAATTTTATAATTTATTAATTAAATCTATTTAAACTTCTTTTACAATATAAAATATTTATTTATTTTAAATATGTCTCATATTATCTTCAAATAATTATTAAATTAATTCTATATTATATTATTCAAAATTTATTAAATATTAATTAAAATGATTTAATAATTATGATATTAATTTATTACCTTATTATTTTATTAAATCAGGATATTAAGATTTTATAAAATCTATACCTTTTATTAATACTTAACTTTTATCTTATGTATTTATTTATTATCTAAATGGTATTTTATTTGATTAATACATTGCACCAAAATATTTCTTTTTACCAGTATATAAAGAAGGTAATAATAATTCTTCAAATTCTAATGTTAATATACCATTTGTATATTCTTTTATTATATTATTTGTTTATTATTATATATTACTAACTATTCTAAAACCTTCTTATATTAAATAATCTAAATCAAGTATAGGTTAATGTTATAAATTATTATTATTTTTAAAATACTCAAAATTATGTATTTAATTACAATTACATTTAAAATTATAATGTGATATTCTTGGTCTAAAATAAACACTATCTGTATCTCCTGCTACAACTTCACAATCATTATTAATAATATATTAATGAACCATTCTAATATATTTTTAACCATAATATGTAGTACCACCAGCAATTATAACATCAAATAATGGTGATATTTAATTACCAGCTTCACCATAAAAAGTATTCATAAATATTTTAATAGCTAATTATTTAGCATCTAATAATGATAATTAATATTCTTTTTCATTTTAATCTTAATTTTATTCTTTTTCTAAATCTTTTATTTATTATTTTACTTATTTTCTTTTATAAAATAAATCTTTTAATATAAAAGGATATATACCTTCTTATTCTTCTTTAATTAAAACATATTAATATATTAAATCTTATTCATTTGAATTTGAAAATTTAACACAAACTTTAAAACATTTTTTAATTGAATAATTTAATAAATTACCAGTTTTTAATATATATACTTCACCTTTATAAATATTTTATTCATTTTATTATATATTTTATATAAATTCTAATTCTTATATTTTATCATTACTTTTCCATTAATTAATTAATTATTAATCATAATTTTAAATATTAATATTATTATAAATATTATATAAATCTATAAATTTAATTGGTGTATCAATAATATATTAATTTTCTATTATATTTTCTAATGATAAATTATGAGCTCTAATAATTGAAGGATATAAAGATGCAAAATCTAATGCTAATACTGGTGTTAAATTAATACCTTTATGTGGTTCAGGAACATAAGCACCAACAAATTTTTAATATTTATCTAAATATTATTTATCTTTTAATCGAATATCTTATGATTAATATGACATTGGAACTGAATAATTATTATCATAAGCAATTGATGCAATCATATTTCTAACTTTAACACCATCAGCATTTAAAAATCCACATCTTAATGGTGTATATGATAATCTACATACTTCAGTAATTTATATAATTAAATTTCTTTTTTTCCATAATAATCTACAAGCATCTGAATCATAAACACAATATTCATATATTCTTTCTAATTATTTATTATAATTAATTTATGTATTTTCATCTTATTATAGATCTTTAAAATATTATTATTAAGTTTTACCTTAATATTAATCTAATGAATTATCTAAATTTCTAAATGATATATTCATTATATCAAAACTTACATCTAATTTTTATTCTAAATTATTTGCTTTTAAATATTCATTTAATGATTTTTTTTCTATTTTTTATACTTTCATTAACATATTTCTTGTATCAATACAAATTATACCAGGTATATTAATAGCAATACCATTAGATGAATTACTTGCATTAATTTTCATATAATTTAATTAAAATACATCTTTTGATGAAATTTCTAATATTTAACAAAATTTCCAATCTTATTTAAATAATTTATAATATATATGATAATAATTAATTTTATCTTTAATAAATTTCCAATCAAATTTACTATCATTAAATCCAGTAATAAAACAAGGATTCTCATTTTTTATTATTTAAGCAAATTCGTTAATTACTTCATATTCATTTTCTTTTATAATTAATTATATATCTTTTTTTTCACCAATTATTTAATTTTAATTTTATATATATGTAATACAATATTATTTATCTGGAATATTATTATATATTTTACCAATAGTAATACCAATACAAATTAATTTATTATTTTATTTTTCACCATCATCATCAAATTTACCAGTTTCTGTTGATATTTCTATATCCCATGACATTATAGTTAATGGACATTTAATATTTAAATTAGCTTCTTCATTATATTAAATATCTTATATATTACAAACATTTATTAATTCCATTTTTTTTGATTCTATATTTTTAGTTTATTATTAATATAAATTTATAGTATTCCATCCTGATAATTATAATTTAAAATGTCTTGATAATTTATTTATATATTTTGATGCTAAATCATCTTCTGATAATCTAAATAAAGGTCTTTTTAATTATGATTCTTTATATTCATTCATTTTTAAATGTATTTAACTATACATATCTTATATTAATTATTTATTCAAATAATCATTAAAATTAATATCTTTATTATTTATTAATAATAATTATAAATTTTCATTAAATTTATTTAATGTTTTCTTAAAATATTCATAATCTTTAAAATCTTCAAAATAATATCTTAAATTTTAAATTTATTAATTATATAAATAACCTTTTAAACATTTATATTTTACTTATTCTACTTTTTATATTATATCTTTTAATTATAATTATTTTTATCCTTTTCTAAATGTTATATTATTAATATATTATTCTTATTATTAAACATTATTAAAATAATATAATTCAATTGAAACATCACAAAATATTTTATAATTTTGTAATTTAAATGATATTTTTTAATTTTATTAGTTAATTCCAAATAATGTAATTTCTTAATTTTATTAAAAATCATAATCATATAAATAAAGTAATTCCATATTATAATTTAATTATGAATTTTCTAATATCATAAAAAAAAATATATTTATAAATATATTACAATAATCAATATATAATAATATTTTATAATTTATCTATTTATTTTTAAATTAATGGATAATCTTATAATAATTCATCTTTATATTATATTAACATATTTTAAAACATATATTAGTTTATATTACTATATTTAAATATATATTATAAAAATTCATTTATAATTATATCTTATTAATATTACGGTAAATCAAATATAAAATACAAATATTGATATATTAAATTATCAAAAGATTTTAATTAATTTAATTATTACATTTTATCTAAATTTTCTAATTTATCATTTATATCATCATTAAATAAATATTATTTACTAAATTAAATTATTATTTATGAATATTAATCATTTTTTAAATTATCATCATTAATATTATTATCATTAATATTACAATCATTAATATTATTATCATTATTATTATATTCAATTTCTTATAATGTATTATTATATTAAATACATTGTTTTTCAAATAAATTTTTAATTAAACATATAATTTTATTAGATACGATCTTGTTACTTAATTAATTTAATTAAAAATAAATATTAATATTTTTATCTAAATCCTTAATTTATTCAGTAATTAATAATTCTAATATATTTATTACACTTAATATATTATATTCTTTTTTTGTGTTAAATATTTTTTATAAAAATTAATAAAATTCAAATTTATTAATTAATTTAAATTAGTATAAATATTTATATAATTTTACACTATTTGTATATTATAAACTTATTAATTAAGAATCTTAATTTTATTAAATATTTAATTTATCATTATAAATAATATCATATTACAATTTAATAAATATATTATAAATATATGATTATTATTAATTCAAATTATTAAATTACAATTCTTACATAATACAATCATTTAATAATAAAATATATACTTCTTAATTTTATATATTATTAATAAACATTTTAAATAATTTATTAGATAATTATGTTATTAATTATAATTCGAATTTATTATTAATTATAATTTATATAATAATATTACCAATTTTAGTATAATTTTATAATGTTAATTTATTAAGATTTAATTAAATAATTTTAATATCAGTTTTTATAATATTTTCAACATCAACACAATTCATAATTTCTTTATTTTAAACTTTTTATTAAAATTTTTCTTTTCTTTAATTATATATTTCTTTATTAGATTATAATTTACAAATTTTAGAATTTCTATTCAATATTTAAGGATTTATATTTAATAACATGATTTAAATATATTTTTTTTAATTATAAAAATATAATTATTATATTATATTATATTACTAAATAAATACTATATTATAATTTTTAAGTAAATTATATTAATTTATATTATATAAACTATGTCTTCAACGCGTTAAACCATAAATTGAGTATGTAGATGAATAAAAATATATCAAAAACATACAAATTCTTTAATATTTTAATAATTTATATGACATAAATTAAAACTTATGTAGAATACTTCGTGTATATATAATATAAACTATGTAATTTAATGAATAAAAATATATCAAAAAACATAGAAATTCTTTAATATTTTAATAATTTATATGACATAAATTAAAACTTATGTAGAATACTTTATATAGATATAAAAAAATAATAAAAACCTAATATTTCTTTAATATTAAAGTAATTTATATGACATAAAAAATAAGAGTAAGTTGTATATATAAAATAGATATGTAATATATAATAAAAAAAAAATATATAATAATATAATAATATAATAATAATAATTTCAATCAAATAATCTTAATCCGATATGTTTATTAGTTTTCATTTAATTTTATTTAATAATAACTTATTTTAATGTAAATTTAGGAATACAAGTAATAACTCTTCCTTTTTTCTATACACAACAAGAATCAATATTAATAACAATATCCATATTTTTAAGTGATAATAGTTTATTAAGTTCAGTAATAGAATCTGTAGATTTATATAAAGAATTAACTTTAATATCTTAATTACTATATTATTCATTATAATTATCAAGATTACAAATACTAATAACATCATTAGAATTATCATATAAATTCATAGTATTAAAATGTAAATTCATTTTAAGAATATCTCTATCAGTTTTACTACAAACTTTTTCAGTAATAACACCATTAACAGTTAAATTTTTAGATTCTAATGAATTACCATTATAAGTATAAGCAACATTAAAAGCAATTAAATGTTACAAGAACAAAATATATTTAGCATAATTATTAAATTCATCACATTATTTAGATTCAATTGGTTTAGTATGTAATAGTTAAAATTCAATATTACCTTAAGTTAATTTTTTAAAATCTTTCATATCAATATCATTTTTATTTAAATATATTTAATCAATTGGTTATTTTAAGAATTCTTTTTATGATTAATCACCAAAATGATATGAATGACTTGCAAATGATGATTTAGCATTTTCCATTAAAAATGAAGTATATTTACTAAATCCTAATAAATTTTATTTCATTTAATATTTTTAAATAGCTAATTTCTAATTACTATTTTTAGGTTTAATAGCTTCCCAAATTCCACCTAAATTTTAATAATTAATACTTTCAACAACTTTTTTCATATCAATTTAATCTAATGGTTTATTAAATTCTTCTTTATCTAAATTTTCAATATTATCAATAACTTACATAAGTTTCTTTAAATTATAAACATCATCAGTTTATACTTTATTATAAAAATGTTATAATACAGTTTAATTAGAAATATTAGATGTATTACTTTGTGTTGAAATATCGTCATTAATTTTTTATGAAATATTAAGATTAATTTCATTAACTTTTTATGAATTAAATGATTCAATAGAATTTTCAGTTACAATTTGTGAAGTTTACATAGTTGGTTGTTTTATATATATTATTTTTAACAATAAATAAAAATTTAACATAATAAAATTATATTATAATCAATATAAACTATTATTAATGTTTAAAAAAATATATTAAATAATAAATATGCTCAATATTTCTGAATTTGAAAAACTTGTTGAAACTGGACCTTAAGAACCATTTATACTATATTCTAAATAAGTTTTAGATTAACTATTATCTGATTTAAAACCTATGGAATAACCTTTAAAAAGAGAATAATTAGAAGTAATTACTAATTAAGGTAAAGTATATTATGGTGATACTTATTAAATGTGTAGTAGATTATAAAAATTGGTTGATGAAAATAAAATATAAGATGAACTTATTGAATGGTTAACATAATGGACTGATTTAATTGTTAGAAGTTAATATACTTAAAAATGGTGTAGTGATTAAATTGTTGGAATTCTTAATAAAAATTATAAAGAAAAAGAAGATTTATATCCAAGTTTTGATTCATTAGTTGCTATGGCTTTTTATAAAAAAATGAAATGTGATGAAGATTTTTGTAGAAAATTTGATAATGATTTTAATTCTGTTCTTGAAGATGCTTTAAATGGATATAAAAAAATTAAATAAAATTTAATGAATGTTGTTAAAGAAAGAAATGATACACTTTAAAAAAATTAAGAAGAATAAAATAAAACTAATAATGTTAAAGATAATACTATTAAATAAGTTGTATAAGTTCCATTATAAACTATTAATGAAGAATAAATTACATCTGATGAAAATATGGTAATAAAAAATTGATATAATAAAAATCAAATATTTAAATATTCATCTATTTTTTTTATTATTTTATAATATTATTAATCATTTTTTATTTACTTATCAATTTAAGTATAATATAATGTAAATGGTATAAATTCTGGTATATCATTACATAAATTATTATATATTTCATCTTTATTTAAAGTATATTTTTATTTCATTTAATAAATTAAATTATAATTATCTTCTTATTAATAACCTTTCCAAGGTAAAGTTCCATTATAAATATATATAAATGTATAACATAATGATTCTAAATCATCTACATATTATTATTATTTTTTTAAATGTGCATTTTTACAAGCAAAATCTCTTGTTCCTAAAAAATGATCTAAATCTGGTATCATTAAATTAATACCTCCTTATTATATATTTTATAATTTTTAACACATACCAAAATCTATTAAATATACTTATTTAGTTTTATCATTTAATAATATATTTCCTGGTTTTATATCACGATGTATATAATTATAACTATGTAAATCTTTTAATGCTAATATTATTTATTTAAAATATTAAGCATATTCTTTTTTATTCTATTAAAATAATCCATTTTTTTCTAATTATTTTTATAATGATAAACCGCCTATTTCCATAGTTATTCCAAAATAATTAGCATCATTTACAAATTCATATACTTTTAAAATTCCTGTTGTTTATTTTTTATTTAACAACATTAAAATATAACATTCAAATATTAAACTTGAATAATCATTATCTTTTTATTCTGCTTTCATTACATATTATTATTTTGTCTACTAATGTTCTACTAAAAACGCGCTTCCAAAACCACCACTTGCAATATAATCTATAACTTTATATCCACCAATATATTCATCATAATTCATTAATTTATATATATTATTAATTAAATAAAAAAAAATATATTATTTATTTATATTATTAATCATTTATTATTATTATTAGTTTAAATTTATTCATTTTATATATCATTTTATTCATCTTAATTATAATTATTTTTGTTTACATATTTTTAATTATGTTTATTATAATTTTTATTATATTTTTTATTATATGGTTTATTTTAATTATATAATTTTAAACTTTATCTTACTTATTTTATATTACTAATTTTTGACCAAATTATTATACTTATTCTCATTTATTTCTAATAGTCTTCATCTTTATTATATTTTTATGATTTATTTGTATGTATTTATAATCTCATATCTAAATCTTTTGTTACATGATCGTAATCCTGTGTATTTTTATAAAAAATTTTATTAAATTTATTAATTCTTTTATAATTTTAATTAGTTTTATAATTATTTGAATTATTAATAGTATTATTAATTTAATGATCTTATTACATTTTTTTAGTTTTAATATATTTTTTTAAATATATTATAGTAATTGTATCTTATATATTATTAGTTATATTAATAA
>TARA_B110000285_G_scaffold233482_1_pt1 | contig 12402 bp, 9 predicted proteins | sample TARA_B110000285 | Tara Oceans TARA_B110000285 (sample SAMEA4397756) | marine metagenome | biome: Polar Biome; feature: [SRF] surface water layer (ENVO:00010504); material: water (ENVO:00002006), including particulate matter (ENVO:01000060) such as... | depth 5 m
AAGACCATTATTTGATCAGAAAGTGTTACGGAATATTTTAAAAAATCGTTGGTGTTAACCGGATATTCTCCAAACCTAAACTGAACTCCTTCAATAAAATACCATATCATTTGTGCCAAAAGTTGGTCGGTCATTGGAGTAAAAGGAATTTCAAAAAAACCAGCGAAACTAACACGATCACTAATACCTGCATACCTAGTAAGTGAGCAAATGGTTCGAGAATCAATCCCATTAGGCTGTCCATTTAAAGGATCTGCAATCGCATGCCAAGACAAACATTTCATGTCAAATCCTACAACATCTGCATCACGAAAAACTGGTTCTGCAAGAGCGGGTTCATCTAATACTTGCCCTAAACGGATTCCATCAAAGTAAAGTTTTTCCATAAGATCTTTTTCTTCTACAGCGCAATAATAACTTTGAAAACCTATATTGGTATAGTTATTTAAAACGTTGGGCTTTTCCATTATAATTTTACTCATGTAAGAACGTCCAGAAATCAATTCATCTTCTTGAGAAAAATCAAAAGATTTATCGACTGAAACAACATTTACTAGTTGATTAAAGTTTTGAAACACCTCATATAATGGAAACATTAAATCGTGACTTCCTCCAATAAAAACAGGAATAATGTTCATTTGTTTTAAATGAATACTAATCTCTTTTAAAGCAAAATATGTGTCCTCAACCTTTTCTCCATTTGGTAAATCTCCTAAATCCGCAATTTTTAAATTCCAATTACCTGGATATAATTCATAAAAAATCTTCCGGAATTGATTAGCATTATAACTTGAATTATGGGAAAAACTATTTCTGTATTCATTTAAACCAATCAAAGCAACCTTTAAACCCTTAAGTTCGGGAAGTCCAGAATTTTCACTATGGATGCTGATGTTTTTACCCAGTATTTGTTTTGGCAAGAGTGGCATACTCACCAAAGTTTCGTTTTCAACAGGAACAAGCGACTCTATACTCATGCTTTTTTGATTGCTTTTTTCTTTGCTTTAGGTTTTGCTTTCGCCTTGGATTTTCCTAAGTATTTTTCTGCAGTTTCAATTGTAAGTTTAGTTGCATCAATATCTTTTCCAATTTCAACTTTTTGTTTCCCTCGAATGATGTGGTGTCTCCCCCAACGTGCTTTTTCAACACGTATACCTGCATCGCTCCAGTCATGAATGACCTTATCGATTTCTTTTTGAATTTTCTCTTCAATTAAAGTGACGATATCTTCATTTAATAAATTGTCAAAATCATATTTTTTATTGACGTTAATGAACATCCCACTCCACTTTAAAAAAGGTCCAAAACGACCTACACCTTTAGTCACAGGTAATTCTTTAAAAACATAAATAGGTGCATCTGCCATTTGCTTTTCCTTAATTAAGGAAATGGCTATTTCCAAATCAACTTCTGAAGGAAGCATTCCTTTAGGAAGTGAAACGAAAATTTCATTATGCTTTAAATAAGGTCCAAAGCGGCCGTTGTTTACTTCAATTTCTTGGTTTTCAAATACACCTAGTGTTTTTGGCATTTCAAAAAGACTCATCACCTCATCAAAGGTTATGCTTTCTAGTTGTTGATTCGGTCCTAAACTTGCATATACGGGTTTTTCTTCTTCTTCTGGGTCTCCTATTTGAGCTATGGGACCGAATTTTCCTAATCGTACTTTTACCGGGCGGCCAGAATTTGGATCAACTCCTAACACACGCTCACCAGATTCACGCTCCGCATTTTCTTTTACAAACTCAACCGTGGCATGAAATTGCGTATAAAAATCTTTTAACATTTCTGTCCAGTCCTTAGTTCCGTTGGCGATGTTATCAAAATTTTGTTCAACTTGAGCGGTAAAGTTAAAATCTAAAATATCTTTAAAATTCTCTACCAAAAAATCGTTTACAATCATCCCTATATCAGTAGGAACTAATTTTCCTTTATCTGCACCAACCATTTCAGTAAATACTACTTTTTTAATGGTGTTTTCTTGTAAAGTGAATTGCTCATAATTACGTGAAAGCCCTTCATAGGCTCCTTTTTCTACATATTTTCTGTTTTGAATAGTTGATATAGTAGGAGCATAAGTTGAGGGTCTACCGATCCCTAATTCTTCCATTTTTTTGACCAATGACGCTTCAGAATATCGATATGGAGGACGCGTAAAACGCTCTGTAGAGGTCATTTTTTTTAATCCAAGAACTTCGCCAACATTAACTTTAGGAAGCATTCCGTTAATTTCATCATCATCATAATCATCTAGGCCTTCTAAGTATAACTTTAAAAACCCATCAAAAGTAATAACTTCTCCTTTTCCTGTAAATTTTTCTTGATGTGTATTGGCTTCAATAGATACCTGCGTTCTCTCTAGTTGGGCTTCACTCATTTGAGAAGCAACAGTTCTTTTCCAAATCAATTCATATAAACGTGCTTGATCATGATCAATATTTAACTGTGTTTTTGAGAAATCAGAAGGTCGTATTGCCTCGTGCGCTTCCTGTGCTCCTTTATTTTTTGTTTTATAGCTTCTTGGCTGAAGATATTTTTTTCCGTACACAGAATTAATTTGAGTAGCAATGTTTTTTTGTGCATCCTTTGAAAGGTTTACGCTGTCTGTTCTCATGTAAGTAATATGACCTGCTTCATAAAGCCGTTGAGCTAAGGTCATTGTTTTACTTACTGAAAAGTATAATTTACGGGAGGCTTCTTGCTGTAATGTAGAGGTTGTAAAAGGAGCTGAAGGACTCTTTGATGCAGGCTTTTTACTAACATCAATTACCTTAAAAGCTGCGTTTACATTTTTATTTAAAAATTGATCTGCTTCTTTATTATTTTTAAAAGCTTTAGCTAATTGAGCTGGAATTACTTTTTCAGAGGCTGATAAAAAAAAGGCTTGTGTTTTAAAACTTTGTGCAGGAGAAAAATTTCTTATTTCACGTTCTCGCTCAACAATAACTCTAACAGCAACAGACTGAACCCTTCCAGCGGAAAGCCCGCCTTTTACTTTTCTCCATAAGACTGGAGATAATTCATACCCTACTAGTCGATCTAAAACTCTTCGAGCTTGTTGTGCGTTTACTAAATTATAATCAATCGTTCGTGGAGAATCAATTGCTTTGAGAATAGCATTCTTAGTAATCTCAGAAAAAACAATTCTTTTGGAATTGGATTCATTTAAATCCAACGTGTTTGCTAAATGCCAAGCAATAGCTTCTCCTTCTCTATCCTCATCACTTGCTAGCCAAACAGTATCAGCCTTTTTTGCCAAACTCTTTAACTCACTCACTAGTTTTTTCTTGTCACTACTTACAACGTATTTAGGCTTGAAGTCATCATCAACGCTCACACCTAACTCTTTTGAAGGAAGGTCTGCAATGTGTCCAAAACTTGACGCTACTTTGAAATTTTTTCCTAAAAATTTCTCAATAGTTTTTGCTTTTGCCGGAGATTCTACAATTACTAAATTTTTAGCCATTCTATGATTATTTGGCAACAAAAGTAGGTAAGTTTTTTTGTAACTATCAAATTTATAAGCCCTCTTGTGTTAAATTTTAATCTGTTTACACTTACTTTGATATGTAATTCCAAGGAAAATGCGTGAAGCAAAACCTAATTTTTAAAAATGAACGCAGTTGAACTAAAACCTATTCATTTATTTTTTGAACCAAAATTACTTGCAGAAATTGAACGTGTTGGCTTCATTAAAAAAGTTGAAAAAGGAGACATTCTAATTGACATAGGAGAGGACATTAAATACATTCCTTTAATTATTGAAGGAGCCATAAAAGTGGTGAGAGAAGATGAAAAAGGTGATGAATTACTGCTTTATTTTGTTGAATTTGGAAATACGTGTGCCATGACCTTAAACTGCTGTTTAAAAAAAACAGAAAGTGAAATTAGAGCAATTTGTGAAACCAAAACCAAACTGATTATGATTCCGGTGAGTCATATGGATGATTTTTTAGCAAACTACAAATCATGGCGAACCTATATTTTTGAGAATTTCCATAACAGGCTTACTGAACTTCTAAAAGCAATTGATTCACTTACTTTTTTAAATTTAGAACAACGTTTAGATCGCTACCTTAAAGAAAAAACTAAGCTCACTAAAAATCTTACTTTAGAAATTACACATCAGGAGATAGCAAAAGAATTAAATTCCTCAAGGGTCGTGATTTCAAGATTACTTAAAAAGAAAGAAAAAGAAGGTACCCTTTTATTGGGACGAAATAGTATTCAACTTCAGACATAAAATTACAGCCATGTAACATATGTTACATTTGTTACTTTAAACAGTAGTATTTTTGATTAAAATAAAAAAATCTGAAACAGTTTATACCCATATTAAATTGGTTACCAGCTTATAAAAAATCGTATTTTAAAAACGATTTAATTGCTGGAATTACAGTGGCGGTATTAATAATCCCTCAAGGAATGGCTTATGCAATGATTGCAGGCTTACCTCCTATTTATGGACTTTATGCGGCATTAGTTCCACAAATAATTTATTCGATTTTAGGGACTTCAAGACAACTTTCAGTGGGTCCAGTTGCTATGGACTCGCTTTTGGTCGCCGCAGGGCTTGGCGCTCTTGCAATGGCTTCTTCAGAAGCGTACATTCAAATGGCAATTTTACTAGCCCTTATGATGGGGATTATTCAATTCTTAATGGGTCTTTTAAGAATGGGCTTTATTGTTGCCTTTTTATCCAAACCCGTCATTAGTGGGTTCACATCTGCAGCAGCAATAATAATAGGATTAAGTCAGCTTAAATATTTTCTTGGAATATCTATTCCCCAAAGTAATAAGCTTCAGGTCATTATAAAATCAATTATTAATACCGATACACCTATTCATTTAAACACCTTTGCTATTGGAATTTTCGGCGTTTTATTATTGCTTGGTATCAAAAAAATAAGTAAAAAAATTCCCGCCTCCTTAGTTGTTGTAGCGCTAGGAATCACTTGGGTTTACTATACACAACAAGGGCAAAAAGGAGTTGATTTAGTAGGTCTTATTCCGGAAGGACTACCCTTCTTTAAGATTCCCGTTATTGATTTAGAAACTATAAAAACTTTATTCCCAACAGCATTAACTATTGCGTTAGTTGCCTTTATGGAAGCCATTTCTGTAGCTAAAGCAATGGAAGAAAAAGAGAAAATCTATAGGTTAGATCCGAACCAAGAACTTATAGCCCTTGGTGCTTCAAATATCGTGGGGTCATTATTTCAATCGTATCCAACTACTGGTGGATTTTCCAGAACAGCCGTAAATCAAAAAGCAGGTGCAAAAACAGGGGTTTCTGCATTAATTACAGCCGCTTTAGTAGCTGTCGTTTTAAGTTTTTTTACAAATTGGTTTTATTACTTACCCAAAGCAGTTTTAGCTGCAATTATTATGGTTGCTGTTATTAATTTAATTGATTTTAAATATGCAAAACGTTTATATTTTAGTGCAAAAGATGAATTTTCAGTTCTGATAATTACCTTTTTATTAACCCTCTTTTTTGGAATTACAGAAGGGATTCTTTTAGGAATTTTATTTTCTTTATTACTTTTAGTCTATAGAAGCTCTAAGCCACACCATGCATTTCTAGGACGTATTGGAACCACAAACTATTTTAAAAATAGTGTTCGTTTTCCAGAAGAGGTCGTAACCAGAGATGATTTAATTATTTTAAGATTCGACGCGCAACTTTTCTTTGGAAATATTCAGTACTTCAAAAAGCTAATCATAGAGGCTATTTCAAAAAAACCAGATAAGATAAAAGGGTTTATCATTAACATGCGTGCAATAAATTATATTGATAGTACCGCAACAGAACAGCTCATATCAATAATTTTTGTCCTGCAAAAAAAAGGAATACGAGTAATGCTTGTAGGTGCTATTGGACCTGCACGTGACATTATTTTAAAAAGTAAAATTATCCGCATGTTAAAAAAACGAAATCTATTTATAACCTCAGGAGATGCTACCGATAGCTTTGATGGGGTTTGTAAAAAAACACCCTTACAAAAAAAATTAACAAGGCAAAGTAATCCTTGATTGCTTTTGCAAACTAAAGATGACATTTAACAAAAAACAGTTCCTTAATTTTATACTCAAATTAGACTAATGAAAATTGAACAAATATATACGGGATGCCTTTCTCAAGGAGCATACTACATAGAGAGTAACGGTGAAGCCGCCATCATAGATCCGCTTAGAGAAGTGTCACCCTACATTAAAATGGCTAAAAAAAATAACGTCAAGATAAACTACATTTTTGAAACACATTTTCATGCAGATTTTGTCAGTGGCCATGTAACTCTTGCTCAAGAAACTGGAGCCACTATCGTTTATGGCCCCTTAGCAAAAACTAGTTTTGACTCTTTAATTGCCAAAGACCAACAGGAATTTAAGATTGGGGAAATTACACTTACTGTTTTACATACCCCTGGACACACTATGGAAAGTACAACCTATTTACTTCGTGATGCTAAAAATAAAGACATTGCTATTTTTAGTGGTGATACTCTGTTTTTAGGAGATGTAGGACGGCCTGATTTAGCACAAAAAGCAGCTGATATGACACAAGAAGATTTAGCTGGAATTCTCTACGATAGTCTTCGTAAAAAAATTATGCCCCTTGCAGATGATGTTCTTGTTTACCCTGCCCATGGCGCTGGTTCTGCTTGTGGAAAAAACTTAAGTAAAGAAACTGTTGGTACTATTGGAGATCAAAAAAAGACAAATTATGCCTTACGTTCAGACATGACAAAGGAAGAATTTGTGAAAGAAGTAACCGATGGTTTACTGCCTCCACCAAAGTATTTTCCTTTAAATGTAAAAATGAATAAAGAAGGTTATACAGACATTAATGTGATTCTTGAAAATGGAACAAAACCATTAACTCCTGAGGCATTTGAAGTAATCGCAAACGAAACTAATGCAATTATTTTAGATGTTAGGCATCAGGATGATTATACAAAAGGACACATTCCGAAGTCTATTTTTATTGGTATAGATGGTGGTTTTGCTCCATGGGTAGGTTCCATGATTGGAGATGTTAAACAGCCTATTTTACTGGTTACCCCAAAAGGAAGAGAAGAAGAAACTGTAACCCGCCTTGCACGCGTTGGATTTGATCAAACCCTTGGGTACCTTGAAGGAGGCATTGAATCTTGGATCAAAGCCGGAAATGCTATAGATTCAATTAATGGAATTGGAGTGAAAGAATTAAATGCATTGAAAAAACTGAAAATCCTTAAGGTATTTGATGTTCGTAAACCCGGCGAATATGCTTCTGAACATTTATTAGAGGCTCACTCTACTCCCTTAGATTTTATAAATGATCACATGATTGAATTTCCTAATAATGAACCCTTTTATTTGCACTGTGCGGGAGGATATCGAAGTGCAATTGCTGCTTCTATTTTAAAGAGTAGAGGTATTCACAATTTGATAGATGTCAAAGGAGGATTTACAGCTATTAAAAATGAAGGCATGAAAATAACAGAATACGTTTGCCCTTCAACACTTTAATTTTTAAGAATACTTTTTCAACACGATTAACTATATAATATGGAATGGATTTTTAAGCCTTGGCCCTGGTATGTTGGCGGCCCATTGATTTCACTTGTCATGTTTTTACTCCTCTTTTTTGGAAAAAACTTCGGGATGTCATCAAATTTAAGAACCCTATGTACCCTTTGTGGTGCTGGTAAAAACACGCGCTTTTTCGATTTTGATTGGAAAACCCAACAATGGAATTTATTAGTAGCGATTGGCGCTATTATTGGTGGATGGGTTGGGGCAAACCTTTTATCAACAGACGCAATTGTAACACTCACTCCTGACATAATTGAAAAATTAAACGGGTTTAATATCAAAAGTGCAGGCTTAGCATATATGCCAAATGAGCTGTTTAGCTTAGATGCTTTGTTGAATATTAAAGTGCTATTGACTCTTTCTTTAGGGGGATTTCTAGTTGGCTTTGGCACTCGTTATGCAGGAGGTTGTACCTCAGGACATGCAATTTCAGGATTAAGTAATTTACAGCTTGTATCCCTTTATGCCGTTATAGGATTTTTTGTTGGCGGACTTTTAATGAATCATTTTTTACTCCCTTATTTTTTCTAAGCTATGCGTCAATTATATTTTCTTTTTATCGGAATTTTTTTTGGAATTATCATGTTCAAATCAGAAGCTGCTTCGTGGTTTAGAATCTATGAAATGTTTCAGTTTAAATCATTTCACATGTATGGAATCATTGGATCAGCTCTCTTTTTTGGGGTGATTATGGTTCAAATCATAAAACGTTTTAAACTTAAATCTGCTTTTGGAGAAGAAATCATTATTGTAGATAAAGACAAAAGTTTTTACCGCTACAGCATTGGAGGGGTCATTTTTGGCTTGGGGTGGGCCCTTGCAGGTGCGTGCCCAGGACCAATGTTTACATTGGTTGGTGCAGGATTTTATCCAATAATAGTAGTGATATTTTTCTCTGTAATTGGCACATGGGCTTATGGAATTTTTAAAGATAAGCTCCCCCATTAAAACTAATAAAAAAATCTAAACAGCTTCAATGATGGATTTTAGAGTGAATAAATATAAAAGGGTAATATTCTTGTGAATTTTTATACAAAAAAGTAATTGGGTGAGCTATTGAGTATGTTTTAGATGTTTTTCGAACTTAATTTTATAGATTTTAACTGATTCATTCCGTCAACAAAAATAGTCCAAACAATAAAGATCTCAGTATTTATTATCTCTAATTGAGGAACTCCTGTATTTCTTCCTCCATCAATTTTAGATATAGTAATTGGCTCAGAAACTTTTCCATTAACTGAAACCTTTTTTATTCTCAAAAACGTTCCAATGTCATCAACTTCCATGTAACTAACTATTACTTCCTCATCATTTAAAAATGCAACATCTACTCTTCCTATAGCATCATAGTCATTTACTTTTAATGGAGTGCCAAAAGAATTACCATTATTTTTTGAAAATGAAACATTTACTAAAGGTTTATCATTAGATGCTGTAAACCAAGCAACAGCAAGGTCCATTGAGTTCACAGCAACTTTAGGACCATTTACTGGACATCCATTTATTGTCCATCCATCATTATGAACCGGATTAGGCTCTTCCCAAGCTCCATTTATATTTTTGACACTATAAATATCCCTTACCTCTTTCTCACCTCTATCCCTATAAACAACTATAGGCCCATCATTAGTGATTGCTATGGATGTCTGGCAGCAATCACAAGTTGATGAGTCGAGTTCGCTTTCCTTAATAACATCTCCTTTATTAGTGATTTCTGCAAAACGAATTGTCATTGGTTTGTGGTGTCCATTTAGTTTTTTTTCTACTGTATTTCTTCCGTCTAACCAAGTAATAAAAAACCCTTTTTTATTATTAGGAATTATACTTACAAAACCATGTTCTGCTTTAACACCATCCGTGTTTAATAAAAAATCTTCTTTTATTTTCTCTCCAGATAATTTCTGTAAATTTAAAACAACATCATAAGTATATGTTCCGGAAGCTGATTTCTTTAAATAACTTGTAATTATTATATCTTGATTAATTGCATGAGCTGGGAAATCAGCCCAATTAACAAACCAGTCTGAACCATAAGCAATTGTTTGGGGTTTATTCCATTGCCCTTTTTTAAACTGACTAAAGTGTAAAGAGGCTTTATTTTCTTCTTTAGAAGAAATCCATGATAATGATAAAGTACCATTAAAAGATACTAAATTAGGTTGTGCATTATTATTCTCATATAAGAATTGAATATCCTCTATTAATACCTCTTTTTTTGTCGTACAACAAATTATAGTTAGTAAAGAGAAAGTGATAATGAATTTCTTCATAACTACAATGTTTTTAATTTTTTTATCATTTGATCCGAATCCCAAATAATCGTTCCGACAATGGTTTCAATTTTCATTCCTTTTTCATCAAAAATATATGATGTTGGCAAAGAATAGATTCCAAGTGTTTCATTTGATCCAACAGATTTTAAAAAATTAAAATCATATTTCTTGTCATTTTTAAACTTAGATATTTTTGAAACATTTTCATCAGAAACTAACAGAAAAGTGTAATTGTGATTTTTTAAAATCTCTTGAGCTCTTTTTATTCCAGGCATTTCCTTTATACATGGACCGCACCATGTAGCCCAATGATTAATAATAATTCTCTTTCCTATATAGGATGTCAAATCTACCTTTTTGTTTTTTAAATCCACAAAAGAAGTTTTAAGCTGAATGGATTCTATATCTGACAACTTTTCGTTTTGAGAAATAGTTGAATTACATGCAAAAAATAAAATGAAATAACTTATAAAAACCAAATTTTTCATTTTTTATTATTAATCTTTTGTTAATTTATAAAAGATAAAAAAACGTTTGAGTATTAATATCCATAAATCAATCTGAAATAACTTACTTATTATATCAGTGCTTTTTTAAGCAATCAATCGTCACTCCCCAAACAGGGAAACGTTTGCGTCAACAAATACAATTCAAACTATAACTCCAAAACTTGAAGCTGAGGATTGAAGATATCGAATTAGTTATATAAAAATATACTTAAATATAGATAAACCATCGGAGTGTTATTCTGTTTTGGATTAAAAGTTTTGAAATCCAACACCTTTCATGTTTATATTCAAATAGTATATTCTTCTCTTAAAAGAACATAATCAACCTGTTGCTAATTTACTTTTTTTGCATGCTCATCTTTTTTTTATTTAGCAAAACATGACATATTGTCGGATATTTCATATATTTGTGACTTATAATTATGGTTATACCAATGATTGAGATAACTAATTTCAATTAAAAAAATAAAAAATGAGTTTACCCTGATGGGAATTACAAAAACACATAAAAATCTGAAAAATAAACCCTTAAAAAATTCGAAAGCTCTTACATCAACAAATTATAGACATAAAAATCCTAACAAATTTAATGGTGAAGTACTTGATAGTGATGAGGTTATATCAAAAAATACCCCAAATAAACGAGTATATATAGAGAGTTATGGTTGTCAAATGAATTTTGCAGATAGCGAGATTATTGCGTCTATTCTAAATGATGAGGGCTATATAATAACTGAGGTTCTAGACCAAGCTTCCTTAGTTTTGGTGAATACTTGTTCTATTCGTGAAAAAGCTGAGTTAAACGTTCGTAAAAGATTAGAATACTTTAATTCCCTTAAAATAAAAAAATCAGAAATGACAGTAGGGGTTTTAGGGTGTATGGCAGAACGGCTAAAACATAAATTTCTTGAAGAAGAAAAAATAGTTGATCTAGTCGTTGGACCAGATGCATATAAAGATATTCCAAACCTGCTCCAAGAAATTGCAAGTAATAAAAAAGCAGTCAACGTACTTTTATCAAAAGATGAAACCTATGGAGACATTACCCCTGTAAGACTAAATTCAAATGGTGTTTCTGCTTTTGTTTCTATTACCCGTGGATGTGATAATATGTGTACATTCTGTGTAGTTCCATTTACAAGGGGAAGGGAACGAAGTAGAGATCCCAAAAGTATTTTGGAAGAAATTAATGCCTTAGCTGCTAAAAATTTTAAAGAAATTACTCTCCTCGGTCAAAACGTAGACAGCTATTTATGGTATGGAGGAGGCCTAAAAAAGGATTTTGACAAAGCAACCCTGCTTCAGCAAAAAACAGCATTACATTTCGAAAACTTATTAGCAATTGTGGCTGAAGCCCACCCCAAAATGAGAATTCGTTTTTCAACTTCAAACCCTCAAGATATGTCGCTTAACGTTTTAAAGGTTATGGCTAAATACGATAATATTTGTAATGCCGTTCACCTTCCTGTTCAATCTGGAAGTAATAAAATTTTAAAGAGAATGAATCGTCAACATACCCGTGAAGAATATTTCAAACTTATTGATTCTATCCGTTTAATACTGCCAGACTGTGGTATTTCTCATGATATGATTGCAGGATTCCCTACAGAAACTGAGCAAGATCATCAAGATACACTTGACCTTTTAGATTATGTAAAATATGACTATGGGTTTATGTATTCATATTCTGAACGACCAGGTACATTGGCCGCAAAGAAAATTGAAGATGATGTCCCCGAGGAAACCAAGAAAAGAAGGCTAAGTGAAATTATTGCAAAACAAAGGATGCATAGTAGCATTAGAACTTCTCAAAATTTAAATAAAATAGTTTGTGTGTTAATTGAAAAAGTCTCAAAAAAATCAGATGCACAGTGGAGTGGTAAAACTGCGAAAAACACTGTGGTTGTTTTTCCAAAAGAAGACTATCAGATTGGAGATTTTGTAGATGTAAAAATTAAAGAATGTACCTCAGCAACCCTTATTGGGAATGCCGTTGGATACTCTAAAAGCGTTTAATTATGGATTCATTACAAAGTATT
>TARA_B110000285_G_C15142673_1_pt1 | contig 12395 bp, 14 predicted proteins | sample TARA_B110000285 | Tara Oceans TARA_B110000285 (sample SAMEA4397756) | marine metagenome | biome: Polar Biome; feature: [SRF] surface water layer (ENVO:00010504); material: water (ENVO:00002006), including particulate matter (ENVO:01000060) such as... | depth 5 m
CACTTAGATTGTTGCTTTTGCATTTTACATAATAATATCATTCTCTATTCTAGAAAATTAATACCAGACATACCTAGTTATATTACTTCCAACTATCTGTGTTTAGAAATAGAAACTATACTTGGAGAGAAAATCGATTGTAATTTAGCTACAAACTTTATAATTGTTAACAAAGATATTATTACCGCATATAATCGTTCGTTCAAACCACTATATGATTTCTTAGAATTAGCTGGATATAAAATTCATTATATAACATTTCACGGACTACATAAACAGGGAGGAGGTATCCGTTGTTTAACCCAGTGGATACAACAACCAAAAAATCAAGATTTTTTCTAACCAAATACTATACAGATTATGATGAAAGGAACCTATTATAGTGCTCCCATGAGAAAATGGGAAGATGGGGTCCCTGTTGGTGCAAGCTCAAACCCAGTTATTACTGGTGGAAAAGCAAAACGTATTAAGAAGATACGAACCTCAAAAAACAAAAAACGAATCTCAAAAAACAAAAAACGTACAAAAGTACATTCTCGTAAATACAGACGATCGCGTCGGACCTACAAAAAGTAATTGAAAATGTTTTTATTTTTTTTATTTTTTAGCGCACAATAAAATTATATACACAGATGATACCATATGCTATATTTGTAGCACATAGATGTGTCAAAGATGGTTCGTATTTATCATTGTTATATAATGACGTAACACCATGATATATAGGTGATGCTGTAGTGTTAATGTTAATACTAACCTGGTCACGCATCACATCGCGATATTTCCATGTATCCCCATCAAAATACACAAATTGTCCCCACTCTTCATCGTACATTTGTGTATTTTGCATATTACCATTCATGGTAGTTTCCGTTCTGTAATTGTAAAGCACCTACACAACAAAAGCTATATCAATTTTTATTTCAAATTTGAATATTGTTTTTAATATTTGTAATTACAGTCGTTGCAAAAACAAACACCTTTACACATGCCTTTACAAAATCTGACTCCTGTAATTTCATTAGTTCATAACAAAACTGTATCACATCTGGATATAAACAATATAGTATCCCTTCTATAGGTGCTACTTCATTTACATTTATTGTTTCTACGTATATATCGTTGTCCTCTACAATATCCATACTAGATACTTTAACATATGACTGTGGATATTGCATATCTGAATATCCCATATTTACTTCTTATTTTAATCATTACTTTATAAAATAAGAAACATCAATTTTAATAATAATCCATTTTATCATTATTCTTCTGATTATAATTTTCTAAATAATTTTTCCTTGACACAGCCACATATTCTCCTTTTGAACCAATATGAATTTGATCCATGTCATCTACAATTCTTTTAGAGAAAATTGCAGGCGTCGCATCCTTCGATACCATATCCATAGCTGTTAGCTTAACAACATTATCACACAAGGGAATACATTCCAAAATCTGACCAAATGGTTTTCTATTTGAATCTCCATCTAATCCAGCAATAATAACCGTTTTATTGTATTTTTCCGCAAACAATACAAATTCTACCAAGTCTGGAAAAAATTGGGCTTCATCAATACCAATCACTTGAAGTTTAAAAAAATTAGGATCCTCTGTAATAGTCATCAATCGATCTACCTTTACAGCATTATGCGTTTGATCAGAATGAGTTTTCATCATATTATCTTCACAACGCGTATCCAACATACTATTCATAATCAAAGTAGGAATATCCACCGCATTATAACTACTAATACGACGCATTAATTCAGTTGATTTACCAGAAAACATACATCCTAATATAATTTCGATACGACCAGACATTCTTTTCTTATACGTATACATATCTGGTATCTTTTAACTATTTTGCAACTTAGTATAAATTAGCAATTATCGTTTTCTTATTAGACCATAAATGAAATACATACATAATGTGCCTACAGCGGCAATATAAAATTTTATAATAGGATCATCAGGTAATTTACTTTCATCCTCTACATCAATCGCAGAGAAAAATTCTTTACACGTTTTTCCTGATATAGGATTTCGTTTATTTCCAAAACCACATGGGTCCATATTTTTGATATCATAATCAGTTATATGATGCGTTTTACGACTCTTTCTATTATTCGTGTCGATTGTTTCTAATGATATTTCACGACATGGTGGCGAAGAACCTGTCATAAACGCGCCAAATATAGCAAACGGGTTCAAATCATTTACATTTGACATTGTTCCTGGAACCAATCCTCTAAAATCCTTGAAATTTCCACCCATACCTGCCGAAATAAAAGGCAAATTACCCTTAGGAACATAATCAGAATAAATATAGCGCGTTACCTTTTTACCAGTTGCCTTATCTTTACATTTTGCGCCCGTCTTTAGAAAAAATTTTGGACCTATTGGTCCACCTGTTCTGGAAGCACTTCCACCACCAGTAACCAAAACCTCTGTATAGTTAATCATTCCTCTAACATTACGTGCAATTTGAGGTAAAGAACCATTATCGTTCATTCCAATACTTCTTGGATCTTTAATTTGCTTTGCATAACTATATTCTGGTCCTAACAAGTTTTTTTTCATATCACCTATATCTCCTGTTACTTGACTAAAAAAACCAGATGGTTTAAACCCTTCTGTTATATTATCATATTCTGTTTTATTTTCATCATCATCAAGCAGCTTTTTTGACTTACTCATTATTATTATATACTAATAATATTTAATATTTTTTTAGAAAAATATATATAAATAGGAATCGTAATAAATAATTTATTGTAAAGTATAATACCTTTTTGGAAAAATATTAAAAATAATTTATTTAATTAATTAAGATACATGCTAAATAAAATTAATACTCCTTTCATATCGTCTTTCATCTTTACAACCAATATATATCATTTATCATACAAACACAATTCTACATATAAAAAGTCATTTATTTATTTAATTGGAAGTTCACTATTATATCATTCTGCACGTCATAATAAACTATATTATTATATCGACCAGTTGGGAGTATATAACATAATATTCCAAGGTGGATATATATATTATAAATATTTATGTAGAGATTATAAAAATATATATACGATTTCATCTATAACCAATCTTTCATCATTTTTGTCTGTATTATGGTTATATGGATATGGATATTATACAAAACAATATACATTTGATACAAATGGATATGATAATATTTATCATTCACTATTACATGTAATAACCAGCATAGGTCATCATGCTATTACATATACTATTAGTTAAATGCCGCGAAAAAATGATTGGAAAAACTCATATAAAAATAATACATGAAATATTCTTTTATTATTTTAGTAAACTAGACGTCTGGGATTGTTGTTGTTTAATTAATCCATCTAAACTTTTACTATTATCATCTACTGCCTTTTTCAGTTCTGCCGCTTTATTGGCGATTTTTTTCATATCATCTACCTCAGCGCGCAATACCTTTATATTTTCTTCGTTTTTTGTCGCCAACTGAATAGGGTCCTTTTTATACGACTTGAATTTCTTTTTATTATCTAAACCTTCTACAATTGAATCATTTTTATGAAACATCGCTGAAAATAATATTATCGTAATTATTCCTATGAATAGATAAGCAAAAATACGATTAAACATGAATACTAATATATAGGTTTATTTTTCTTTCATCCTATCTTGTGCTTTTTTCACAGCCGCATTATTTCTTAAGTTAATAATAGCGTTGAAATGTGTTTCTACATCCTCTTGTAATGGTTTGACGCTATTAAATGTATCCTTTATTCCATCAATTTCTTCTTTTAATTGTTGTACTTCTCCTGCATTTTTATTGACGGACATCATAATAGGATCGTTGTCTGGTTTATTACTTGAGACCACAGTTGCTTTATTTTTCATAGTCTCCTTTATACTTGAATACATGAAATGATATACTATTAACATTCCAAAGAATAATATAAAACCAATTTTAAATACAGAATATATCATTTATGAATTTATATATATATTATCTTGATAGTTTATTTTTCTAATGTATTAATATATATAAGTAATGCCAACTAATTCATCGAACCCTATTCATTTTAATAGAATAAGTAATAATTCAGTAGACTCTAGAACAGGCGCAAATTGGAAAGCGCCACAGGGAGGAACCCCTACTGCTAAAATAGTCACAGTTGGTATGTATCGCCCTGATCACAATAAACAATACAACGTCGGATATTATGGTAGCGATATCAATAATAATTTAGCAGATGCAAATGCTTTTCGAGCACGTCCTATGAAACATTATAGAAAACAATATGGTAATACGAACAATAAACAAACAAATCGGGTATCTGGCGCAATTAGTTCTGTATTCGAAAGACCAGGTGGATCTAACACGAAAGTATATACCTATAATACAGATTGTACCAATATTAATGCACCAGGAGGTTTACTTGTACCCGATTATGCTTTAAAAGAAATAAATCAGTTCAATATGGTAGGGCGCAGCGGAAATTCTACTTCTATAACATTCGACGAAACAAAACCAAAATATCAATCCGCCGATTTTTATGATTATAAATCATGTATGTCTATATGCGATCCGGCTCAAGCAGCACGTAAACGCGTTCAATCTCAAACAAATATCAATAGAAACCCCGAACGACCTAAATATTATCAAACCGCACAGTCTTATCTACATTCCAGATGCAAAACATTAGCACAATCCCAAATGGTATCTAAAGCAACATGTTCTTTAACAAATGATACAAGTTGCCAAAAAACCGTTATCTATAAACCCAATAATACTCAATATAGCACACAAGGAGCTGTTAGTGCTAGTTCACGTTTAACCAGACTCAAGCTAAATACCATACAACGCGCAGCTAATGCAACCAACGGTACATATAATCTAGGACAAGCAGTCTCTAACGCATTTGCTTATTCTGGACGACCTGAAGCACCTTTTACTGCCAAATCAAAATATCAAAGCTCATCCTTTTATAAGAATTTCCATATTTCTCGTAAGGGTGGACAGGGAAATCATACCACCGCTTGTTTTACATGCGATGGTGGACAACGCATTACAGACTTACAACAACAATCAAAATCCGTTCGTACTTCTGGTATTGGTTCACGTACATTAAATGGTGTTGTATAAATCGTATTAAAAATTGAACCGATTTTATAACATAAATACTTATTAACAAGGTTTACTACCAATACACATAATATTTAAATATGCAATCTGTAAAATACTACCAAAACAAGGTGGTTAAAGAAAAATTATCTGTATGTGAGTTTCACAACATGATTACAAAAGTATCTGCCATTACAAATAACAATCATTCTTCAAATGATATCGTCGTATTACATACATTCATCGACTTCGATATCATTTTCCACGAAAAAACCGGGTTTGATAACTCCAAATTCGACATCATGTGGTGCGCATACTTCGATGAAAATATGAAGAAAAAAGAAGGACTCTTTATGGAAATATTATTTAAATTCGCATCGGAAAACAAGACAATAATCGTGTATAACGATTTTTATAACTATTTAATAGATGAAGAGAAATTCGAAAAAACAAATAGGCTACACTACGTATCTCATGGCACGATGTCGTTATTTTATCCAACTACAAAAAGAAATAGTTGTTCTGAAACTTGTTATCAAGCATATCATTTCAATTCACATGGATGTGCAACCAAAGAGGCAAATTGGCACTACAAGAAACAAATTACACGTACCCGTGCAAAAACATATGTACTAGATTTGCCTCTAGATTACTATGTATTTCAACAATTCGTGGACAGTATAAACAACCATTTTACTACCAACTATTCTTCCGCTATTCAATATACATACAAACCAACAAACCAATATAATTATATGGGACCAAATCTTCAACAAGGAGACAAACACGGAATATGTTATGTCTTCCCATTCATGCTGACATATTATATATCCAAAAATTATCATACTGAATATAAACGATTGACTCAAAAAGGCAATATTAATAAAATTATATACAAAATTATGAGTTCATATGTATATGATTTTACTGCGCTTAGCGGTTTACATGATTCCGACGAATCTATAAATACTATAACTGATATTATTTCAAAAAAAGGAGGGAGTTTAATACGCTATTGGCTACATGATTTCATAAAAATACTTCATACAAAGACTATAGAAAAATAGATGCGTAATAATAAACAATAACCGTAACAAAAAACCCGGGCATAAACGTGTCCGCTAACGCCAATATACTAATAAAAATAGCAATAAGACCATTCAATAACGCACTTCTAAATATATTAAGCTTTTTTTTCATATCATCATATACTTGATGATCCGGACCGTCTAATTCCTCTATGTCTATATTATTCATGTGTTTTGTTAAAATACCATAAATAACAAATAACATTATAAACATTATAATGGCTACCATAAATTCATTATTACCTACTCGATTCGATATAACATTATGTAATTTGAAACGTATATTGTATAATAAATACACCGTATATATTATAACCAAACCAAAAAAGATCGATGCCAAATTTCTATAATGATGTATATTCATATTATATAGTACTTACATACAATTTATTTTTATTTCTACATCTAATGTCATAGTCTATATCTCTCTTTTCACAGAAAGAATCATTCGAAAAGGTTGATACCATTTTATGAAAGCCAATATTATTTTTCATACACCAATTCGTACATTTCTGAATATTATTCTGCGTTATTTGTTCTATCTTATTTTCCATTTCATTACTATTGTTTTGTATCAGTGCAAGGGTCGAAACAATCGATTCTAACTGCTGTTGTCCCAATATCGCATTAATTTCTTCCAAACGTGAAATATAATAATAAGGTATTTCAATATTCAATAACTGAGTTACATAGATATTTGCGGACATTTTACGAATAATATTTTTAAAGACTGACAAATAGGAAGACATATTTGTCTTCTTGAAATTTTTACATACAATATAACGTTCTGAATTAGCATATCTACTTGTACAAGGCTTTATAATATATACATTATCATAAAATACATTCAATATGTAAATCATTTCAACCGATGCCCGCGAGAATGTGTCAAAAAATTTTAATACAAAACTACCTCCCTTCTTTTGAATCATAAGCGCATAACATATTTGGGCAAAAATCAGTTTGGCAGACACAGATTCTTGTTGATTAAAATCAACAGAAAAATCAAAACCACCATCACCTGTAACTATTTCCATACTATTTTTATACTTATTATACACATACTCGAGATTTTCTGGATTCAATAAATCACCATCTCCACTAGACCCCTTTTCTATTATCACATTTTCATGTTTGTGTAAAAAATGCTGACTCTTATTCCATCCTGGTACATTTATATCACTATTTAATAAAGTCATTCCATAATATGTGTCTGTACTGTTCTTTCTCATATTCACCATCGCCTCGATAAAACCACCAGGTCCTTCTGCTAAATGAAAACTAGTAATTGTTGGCTTAGATTCAATCTCTGTTATCAACGAAAAAATATTCGCCAATTCTACAAACTTAAAATAAGATCGCGATAGTGGTTTATATTTCGAAATGGACAATTTATTATTAGGAACTTGAGTATGAATAAATTCATATGGATTTGTAATCTTTTTGACATTATCCCACGCAACATTATGTTTGTCTATTTCGGTTTTTGCAGCATTAATATAATTTTGCAAAGTTTTACTAATATATATATCCTGTTTATATTCATTTTCACCAGCGTATAAAAAATTTGCTGGATAAATTTCTGTTTGTGTATGATTTAATTGATAATACGTCATGCGCGATTATAGATATATAGTATATCGCTCATAACTTTATGTTATTTTTTACTAATATTATTCTTTATTAACCAGTTTCGTCTTGACCGATCGTTTCTTAGACTTTGGCTGCGTTTTTACTTCACTTGTTGCCATTATTTCACCTACAACCGTTTCCACCTCTGTTGCTACCTCAGTCGCCATAGAAGTATCTACTAGTTGAAGCTGAGACGGATCAACCTCATGTATCTTTTTGAATACAAAATAGTTGTTATAAAAGGATATCTGCTTTTCGTAAGTCGTCATGTTTTTAGCACAACCATATTCCTTTTCTATCTTTTTGTTTCGCATTATCTCATTATTCATGTTTACGAACAATTCCTCAAACGAACCCATAGAATGAGGTAAGCCAACTTCACGACACTCTTGAGGCGTTAATATCGCAAATCCAAATCGTTCCATCACTATCTGAAAATAATCAAAATTCACTAGATACTCAATAGCCGGTTTATTAATAGACTCTTGATAAACCTCAATATCATATCCCAAACTTGTAATATCGTTTTTAAAATCTTCATGACCATATAGCTTATTGATCTCCCATACCTTCACGTCTTTATTCATCAAAATCATACTTTCACCTTGTTTTTTCGAACGTAAACTATTGAAAATTTTCTTACCATCATAACATGTTCCTATGAAATATCCATTCAGTTTTGTTGTTTCACAAACATTCGTAACAAATGCTGATAATTTATCCTTGTCTTCAAAGAAATAATGAAGTGCAAATTGACACGAACAAATATCAAATCCTTGGGATCCTTTACCATATTGATTAAATACGCCTTTACCCAATACAGACACGTCCTTTGGACCACTACCAAATACCGCATTCGTAATCAACTTGTCTTTTTCGGTAAATAACGCATCTCCTCGCTTCAAATTTTTACCACTATTGCCATTCACAAAAAGGGCTTTGGGCATTACCTTCAATTCTTTTCTTTTATTCAAATACCTAGTACAAGCACCATCTGACATATTCTCAATATTATCTGGAGATATGTCTACACCAAATACAAAATCCAATTTGGCATCAATCCATTTCGTCAAATCGCCTCCTTGTCCTACAGCCAAATCAATCAACGTGTTTCCGCGCTTAGCAATATTCATAATCAACTTTTGTTTCACATATTTGTTATGAAAATTACGCATACAAATTGTATTTTTACCAACCGAACGATCACCTTTTCTATTATAATACACACCATCGTCTTCTGCTGATATGTTATCAGGAATATTATCACCACTACTCAACATTTCCTCTGTAATAGGATTATGAATACTATACCAATTACTATTCGCAACATGATACGCATTTCCATATTCTTTCTCATTATTTTTGAAAGCAGCTGTTTTATCATATCGCACACGAAGAGGTACCCAATTGTAATGTTTCTCGCGAGTAAAATCATATCTAAATTCTACAATCATTTTATCATCAAATACTTCTCCCTCCTCTGTTATCATTTGATAATTTCCTGAATCATCCTGCTTTAATAAGATATGACATATATGAGTCTCCGAATCTACCGGATTTGTCGGATGAAATGGTAACGGTTTATAAGTATCCTCATTATCAATATCTTCAATTGATGAAATTCTATCATGAATCACATCATTACAAGGATTAATATATCCATGCTTCTGACGATCAAACCCAACACGCAATTCTATTACCTTATACTGATTTATTTGATTTGGTAATGATAAATCTGTTCCGCTAGTAAATATATTACCCACAATATCCTGCTTATTCTCTGTTTTCTTTGTGGTTATCAAGAAATCAATCGTATTATATTGTGGCGGTTTCCATTTAAACGAATAATCCCACGTTGGTTTACGCATACTTCCCGCACGACCCTCCTTATTTCCGGCTACCGCATTTTTTATTGGAGTAAAAATAAGACCATCCGTTTCATATTCAAAATAATTCGATTTTGTACGTTTTAAAAGCTCACCACACAAACTGAAAATATTATCACCATTTACATCCACCAAGAAATTTTTACTATGAATATTAATCGGATATTCCATATCCTTTGAATCCTTTTTCACATTCATTTCATTAATAAATTCAGTTAATAAAGGCAACCTATAATTTTCTTTGATCGCATCCTCCTCCAAATACATAAATCCTTTATCCCTCACAGACCGACCATTTATGAAATATATATCAAACGCACCATAATAATTTATGAATTGTCTCACTTTATTATGTAAAATATGTTCTCCATCTAATAAACTATTATACAACTTTTTATTGGTTATCGTTACGCCAGTATATTGAACTTGCATACCCGTTGTGATCAAATAGATTCGACCTTTATTGTTTACAAATAGAAGCTTACGAGAACCATCCGCCTTTTCTGTAACCGTATAGTAATCTCTAATATTGGGCGTAATAACCTCTTCCGATACTTCTTGAATATGTTTTGTTTGAAGTGTATACGACGACGGACCACAAAAATCATTTGAATATAATTTACGATCCGGCACATCTTTACCATATAATAATTTTAGGTATTCGGATTTAACATTACCTTGTTCCACATAAGATACTGGGTAATTTGTTTCTTGTAATCCAGATAAGATATGCGTAATAACCTGTTTGATATCCTTCTCTAATTGCGCACTATTTGATTTATCATATTTTCTACCAGGACCCAACAAATGATTTTCTACTTCAATCTCAATCTCATATTGTTCGGGGTTATTCAATACATTCGATTCTTCCATTTTATATACCATTATCGATTTGCGTGATTTCTCATCATATTTTGATGATTTTACAATACTCATATCAACACGTATCGGATATTTTGGATGAACAAAAGACACTCTATTTATCAAACGAAATGATTTCTTTGAATTATCTAATTCACTTATTACTGATTTGGCAAACGTTGAAGCCGAATTAATAGTAGTTTCCGATTGATACGATATTCTAAAATTAAATGCATCCACATCAACCGGTCTAATATCAAAACCATCCGCTCCCTTAATCTTTTTTTTCGTCATTAATGTCATATTACGAACAAAAGTCTCATTTGTCTTCATAGAAGCTTGAATAGAATTATTTTCACAAAACTGTTTAATCGCCGGTAATCCACTAATTTCCACACGAACACCCGATTCACGAGTTACTCCTGATTGTGGATCAATAAATTCACTTTGAATTTTTAAAGAATGGTTTCCTTCTTCATTACCGTAAGATGTATAATAATCAAGGGATTTTAATTTAGATACAACGTTCATGAAATTAATTTTGGAAATAGGTTTGATTCCCATATAATGAAGATTCTTGGTTCCAAAACGGACTTCCAATTCATTTGAGGTATTTCTCTCACTTGGAGCAAGATTTTCTAAATGCATCTCGATAAGCTTTGAAAGATCATAATTATTCTTCGGCTGGTATCTTGGCATAGTTTCTAATATATCATATATCTTTATTTTAAATTCAATTTTTTAGAATAAATATTAATTAACTAGTGTATCATCTTGTTCATGTAACATTACTTCTTTTGATACCTGCTTAATTATTTTCGATTTATCGTTCTCAATATCCATACTCATAATATTAGAAACAATTTTCATATATTCTTCATCATTCGCATATGTTGGATTATCCGTTATCCAATACGGCAATTGTTTTAAATTCGCCTTACTTACTTCGTCAATAGCTCGTTTCATTTTATCCCTGTTGTCTGTATCTTTTTCCCATATGTCATTATCCTTTATATATAATGTTTCATCTTTAATATCACTACAGTGTATAGGCCGTTTATGAAGTTCCAACTTATTTAGTCCGTCAATAAATATTTTACTAGTACCTTCAACAAACCCTAATCTACCCGTATTTTCCAAATCTTGTAATTGTAAATGAAGAGAACTGACAAAATCCATAATGTTAATTGCGTCTTTACATTGTTCATTTAAAAATAAATTTATATTCACTTGATTATTATTACTGTTATTATTGTTACCAATATTAGGAACAATATTTCTAATCGTTTTATGTAATTCTTTATTGTCATTCATTAATTCTTTATTTTGATTTACCATTTCCAAAAACATTTCTTTATAACCCGAATTCTCAAACTCACTTTTTATATGTATGTTCCCTACATTATTAATATTTAGTAAAATACATTTTTTTTTGTGCCCAGATAAAGAGGAAGCATGTTTATATTCTTTTCCACAACAACATGTGTGTTTTTTATCTGAATCTCCTGTTTTGGGGATTTTTTGGGACTTTTCGTTAGTATTTGTTAGGATTTTATGTTTACGTGTCAAATTATGCTTGGTGAAATCTTTCTTGTTACTCGTATTATAATCACAAATATTACATAAAAATAGCTGGGGGATTTTTTGGGACTTTTCGTTAGTCATTTGTTAGTATATTATACTAACATAAAAATCCCCTAAATCAAAAAATGACATAAAAATAAAAATGGAAAAAAAAAGTCGTTGGTCACAGCCCGTTTTTTCAAAAAACCGAAAACAGAGCATTTTGCAGCAAAGTCA
>TARA_B110000285_G_scaffold235558_1_pt1 | contig 12378 bp, 8 predicted proteins | sample TARA_B110000285 | Tara Oceans TARA_B110000285 (sample SAMEA4397756) | marine metagenome | biome: Polar Biome; feature: [SRF] surface water layer (ENVO:00010504); material: water (ENVO:00002006), including particulate matter (ENVO:01000060) such as... | depth 5 m
GATTATTATAGACAATCTGTTAATCAGCTAAACTCCCCTAACTTTTTAAATAATAACCTTAGTTCCTCTATTTCTTATTCTAAAACCTTCCCTGCAAAACCAAGGGTAAATGTTTCTATTAATACAGCTATGTCGCAGAACTCACAATCAAAAGTTGTGAATTTGACACTTCCTACTCTGCAGGCTTCTATGGAACGAATCTATCCTTTTGCACCAAAAATAGGAGCTAAAAAAGGTTTTTTTCAGAATATTAATTTTCAATATTCTGGACGTGGAGAAAACAGAATTATCACAACAGAAGAAGCCTTATTTTCACCCACGATGTTTGACAATGCAAAAACTGGTATGAAGCATAGCATTCCCTTAAGTACCAATTTTAAAATAATGAAATACTTAAGCTTCACTACTTCTGTTAATTTTGAAGAAGTATGGACCCAAAACACCATTCGCTTTAATGATTTTAACCTTGAAACTCAAAGTGTTGTAAGAGACACCATAAACAAAATTGGAGCCTTTAGACAATACAGTCTAAGTGCCTCTTTAGGAACAACAGTTTATGGAACAGTTAATTTTGGTGAGGACAAGAAAATTCAATCCCTTCGCCACACCCTACGCCCTTCAATCAGCTACACAAACCGACCTAGTTTTGAGCAATACTACGATACTTATATTATTGATGCCGATGGAAATACTGCGGAATATACGCGATACCAGAATAGCTTATTTGGCGTTCCAGGAAGGGCTTTATCAAATAATATGGGAATAAGTTTGGGTAATAATTTTGAAGCAAAAGTTCGAGATAAAGATTCTACTGCTACAGGTCCAAAAAAGGTTATTTTATTAAATAACTTAAACATTACAACTGGCCATAATTTTGCCGCTGACTCTCTTCGCTGGAGCCCATTAAGAATGAGCACAGGACTTGCTTTCCTTAAAGGTAAAATGAACGTTAACATGGGAGGAACCTTTGACCCTTATGCATTAAGTGAGAAAAACGTGCGGATAAATACCTATAACCTAGCTAATGGTGGTGGTTTGTTGCGTCTTACAAGTGCAAATATTAATATGAATTATTCTTTTTCAAGTACTCAACTTGAGCGCTTGGGTGACAAAAACAAGCGATCAGAAGAAGAATCAGCCTCTAGTGGTGGGCGTGAAGATGACCTATTTGGAAAAGCTGAAGATTTTACTGATCGGAGAATAACAGATTCAGAAAACACAGAACCTCCTCCCAAATACGCTAGCTATAGAGCTAAAATACCTTGGGATTTAACATTAGCCTACTCCCTTACTTATAATAATTCTAGAAATCAACAAGAGTTTAGTAATAATTCATTGATGTTTTCTGGTAACATTGAACTTACACCAATGTGGAAAGTTGGACTTTCCTCTGGTTATGACATTAAAGGTGAGGGATTTACATACACGCAATTGCGTTTTGATCGAGATCTTAAAAGTTGGAGATTAAACTTTAGCTGGGTACCCTTTAGTGATCGAGCTTCATGGAACTTCTTTATTGGAATTAAATCAGGCTTATTAAGTGATATCAAATATGAAAAGCAAAGTGAGCCTAACCGTTCCTATTGATCTAAAAATTATACTACCTTTATGTCAACTTTGTTACTATGAAAAAAGAGATTATTACAACGCTCAATTCTCCATCACCAATAGGCCCTTACAACCAGGCTGTTAAATCAGGAAACACTCTTTACATTTCAGGTCAGATTCCGATGATTTCCAAAACAATGAAACTTTTTAGTGGTACTATAAAACAAGAAACAGAATTAGTGATGCTTCATTTAAGTTCTATTTTAGAAGCTGCAGGTATGACGTTTGAACATGTAGTAAAAAGCTCTATTTATTTAAGTGATATGGAGAATTTTGGAAAAATAAATGATGTTTATGGTAGTTATTTTGATAATGATACTGCACCCGCTCGTGAAACAGTAGCCGTAAAAACATTACCAAAAAACGTACGTATTGAAATTTCAATGATTGCAGTAAAGTAATTGATTTTTAAGCCTTAAGCCCAATCAAATTCTTGTGAAAATTAACTAACTCATCTATAGGGCGTTGAACTATTCTTCCCATGGACAAACCATGTACTTCTAAGGCCCGCTTAATTTCTTGTTTTAAGAAAAAGGAAATGGACCCAATAAAGTGGATTGGAATTTCTCTAGCATCATCAAATTGTAATATTTGATGACTTATAAAACGATCAAGTCCTTTTGCGATAATGTCTTGAAAAAGAGGAATGTCTTTATGTTTAATTAAAAACTTTGAAAAAGTGGCTAAATAAGTATTTGGATTTTCTCTACGGTAAATATTCTCTTTCATAGTATCTGGAGAAAGATCATATTCTTTTTCGAATTCTAGTGCCAAGCCTTTAGGCATTGTATTGAAGTAGTAACTTCTAATCAATTGTTTTCCGAAAAAATTACCGCTTGCCTCATCCATTAGAATATACCCAAGTGAAATTACTCGTTGCTCAATATTGATTCCATCAAAATAAGTGCAATTTGAACCTGTTCCTAGAATACAAACAATAGATTTTTCATTAGGATTTGCTGCGGCATATACTGCTGCATAAGTGTCTTCTTTTATGCTAATTTTACTATTTATAAAAATTTCATCAAACACTTTTTTGATGCGACGTTGTGGTGAATTAACACCACAACCTGCACCATAAAAATATAAATGTGTAACCTCTTCTCTGTTTTGATATAAATCGAAATTATTTATTATTCTTTCCTTTAATATGGCACTAGAAAGAACTTGTGGATTGAGTCCAAGTGTTTGGGTTGCAAACAATGTTTCGCCAGATGTATCAACAGAAATCCAGTCGGTTTTTGTTGAACCACTATCAACTACTAAAATCATTTATGTGTTTTGTTATAGATTATTGATATGTTTTGCTAAATCTATAAGCTTGTTTGAATAACCACATTCGTTATCATACCAAGATATAATTTTAAAGAAACGAGAATTCAATTCCATTCCAGCACCAGCATCAAAAATTGAGGTACGTACATCTCCAATAAAATCCTGAGAAACTAGAGGCTCATCGCAATAACCTAAAATATTTTTCATCTCATTATTTGCAGCATTACGCATTACATCTTTAATTTCTTCATAAGAAGTTTCTTTCTTTAATTTAACCGTAAGATCTACCACAGAAACATTGGCTGTTGGAACACGGAAAGCCATACCCGTAAGTTTTCCAACTAGAGCAGGTATTACTTTGGTAACCGCCTTTGCAGCTCCAGTTGAAGCAGGCATAATGTTAAGTAATGAACTTCTTCCTCCCCTAAAATCTTTACGTGAAGGACTATCAACAGTAAATTGTGTTGCTGTTGTAGCATGAACGGTTGTCATTAAACCTTCTTCAATTTCAAAATGATCATTTAATACTTTAGCAATTGGTGCTAAACAGTTGGTGGTACATGAAGCATTAGAAACAATATTATCTGAAGCAGAAGCTTCCAAATGATTTACACCCATTACAAACATTGGAGCGTCTGGAGAAGGAGCAGAAATTACTACCTTTTTAGCTCCACCGTCAATGTGAGCTTGTGCTTTTTCAAGTGAAATGAAAATACCTGTACATTCTGCAACAACATCAGTTTTTAAGTCGCCCCAACCAATCGCTGAAGGATCACGTTCTGCGGTTATACGAACAGAATGACCATCAACTATTAGGTTGTTTCCATCCACCTTAATAGAACCATCATAAGTACCGTGAACAGAATCATACTTTAAAAGGTAAGCTAAGTGATCAATGTCTAATAAATCATTTACCCCCACTACTGTTACATTATCCTGTTTCATTGCGGAACGAAAGACGAGTCTTCCAATTCGACCAAATCCATTAATTCCAATTCTAATTGCCATGTTTTAATTATTTAAGTTTATTAGTTATTATACGGAGAGTATTTCTGATACTCTGATTAAATTTTTATTTATTTGTGATTTGCCTTTAATAGCCTTTTCAAAAGGAGTTAAAATCATTTGAGAATCATCAATTCCCACCATCACATTAGACTCTCCCTTCAAAAGAGACTCTACTGCATGCACTCCCATTCTAGAGGCTAGAACACGATCAAAACAACTAGGGCTTCCACCTCGTTGAATATGTCCTAAAACAGAAACTCTTACCTCATAATAAGGTAAATTATTTTCTACATATTCGGCAATTTCAAAAACATTTTTACCTGTTTTATCGCCTTCGGCAATAACAACAATACTAGATGATTTTCCTGTTTTTTCGCTACGTTTCAAAGAGTCTAACAAACGGTCTAAGCCCATATCTTCTTCAGGAATTAGAATTTCTTCTGCGCCTGCTCCAATACCTGTATTCAATGCAATATGACCAGCATCTCTACCCATTACCTCTACAAAAAATAAGCGGTTATGAGAAATAGCTGTATCACGTATTTTGTCAATAGCTTCAATAACTGTATTTAAAGCAGTGTCATAACCTATGGTATGTGTAGTTCCATAAATATCGTTATCAATAGTCCCTGGTATTCCAATGACAGGAAAATTAAATTCTGATTGAAAGATCATAGCACCAGTAAAAGAACCATCACCACCAATAACTACAAGGGCTTCAATATTATGCTTTTTAATTGTTTCGTATGCCTTTTCACGACCTTCATGAGTTCTAAACTCTAAACAACGTGCTGACTTGAGAATAGTGCCTCCTTTATTTATGATGTTATTTACGCTTCGGGCATTCATGAGTTTTGTCTCATCATCAATTAAGCCTTGATAACCCTTATATATTGCAACACATTCTATAGAAAAATATGAAGAGGATCTTACTACTGCTCGAACAGCTGCATTCATTCCTGGCGCATCTCCACCTGAAGTTAAGACTCCAATGCGTTTAATTTTTGAGTTCATTTTTTTTTGATATCGTTGCAAATTTAATCAATAATTTAAGAGCATACTATATGAGATATAATTTTTGTTATACCCTATTGAAAAGAATGTTTTAATTTTTTTTAACAAATTCAATAAGTGATGGTTCCTCAGTATTTATTTCAGAAATATTAGAGTCAATTGGGGACATATTTACAGTAGTTATTTTATGAATAAACTCTTTAAATGTTTCAAAATCAACCTCATAAGATATCCCTACACCTTGCGTGTATCCCAATTCATCTCCAATGTATCTGAATTCATTTTCTTTATTAAAGACTTTAGCACGCAACGATCCTTCGTCATTTAATATAAAATCTATTTGCACATTTCCTACGATTAAGGTTTGCTGTAGGCCTCCAACTGGCACCCCAATCTTTCCGTTTAACAAAATACGGTCACTAATTTTTGTGGAAAGTGTAAACCCTAGACGGTCTTCGGTAGCAATGTCCAACAGAGCGCTTTTATCCCCTTGCAAATAATCAATACCTACTTTTAATTTATCATTTTCTTCCCCAATTAAATCACTGAAAATATCTGAAGCTTTTTGGTATAAATTATTTGTAATTCCTTGCATAGATACACTTACTTCATTAATGAAAATTCCTTGTGAAAGAAGTGATAGAGCTTGCAATTGACTTCGTTGAGGATCTGCCAATCTATAATTAATTTCAGAAGCTACAATTCCGCTTGTATTTGGAAAATTAATTTCAAATATTGGATTGTCAGGCTTCAATAAATTTCCTTCTAAACGAATTAATACTTCTGTAGGTATTTTCTTATTAAAATTGGGATTATCGAGTAATAGTGCAGGATTTGCTCCTCCGGGTACGTCATAAATTGCCTCTAAATCCATTTTAGCCTCTAAAGGGTTTCCTTCCCAAACAATAGTGCCACCAGGTTTTACATTAAATTTTTTATCAATAATTCCAAGGTTTTTAAAATTATATATCCCATCGAAGGTGATAAAATCGCCCCACATATTGAATTTTCCATTTGTGTTGATTTCCATAAAAAGATTACCACCACCCCTTCCTCTTAAATAACTCCCTGTTTCTTGATCAATAACAATTTCTACTTCTGCTTGATTAGTAACGTCCAAATCAAAATTCATTTCTACACCTTTGATTTCATTAATGACAACTTCTTCAGATTTCTCTGACAGAACAAGTTTTTTGTTTTTATCAATAAAGCTAATAAAAGATGTTTCAGACAAACCATAATTTTCTGCCCATGGAATTTTAATTGAAGTTCCGTTTTGAGTAGCTCCTTCCAAACTTATTATAAGATTTTTTATAGGACCTTCAATGTTTACTTGACCTCCAAGAAAACCTTTCCCAAAAAATAATGACTCCTCTGTTTGCAATGTATTTAACAGCAACATTCTTTTTGAAGAAATATTCAAATTAGTTTGCCAATTTTTAAAATTATTATGAGAAAATGTACCATTCATTATGGCTATTGTTGCTTCTTCAGAATCTTTCATAAAAACATTGCTAAAACTAAAAATCTGATCGTTAAGCATAATATCAGTATCTTCAATAGTATAATCTAAATTTAGATATGGAATATAGAAGCCTCCTTTTTTTAGGTTTAATGAGCCATTATGCTTTAAGTTATCTAACGGACCCCAAAGATTTGCAGATCCTTCAACTAATCCTGTGAAATCTTTCAACGCCTCCCTTCCAAAAGGAGATAAAAAATCTAAATCTAAATCAAAAAAATTAAAGTCAAAATTTAAATTTGGCATCTCTAATCCTTCCCAAACACCTTTCAATATAAATGATTTTTTAGTGTTGTTAATAATCTCAGAATTAACAACATAAGCATTTATTAAGGTATTTCCTGAAGCATCTAAATTAAAATCACCCATCAATTGATCATTTATTTTCAAAGCCTTAATCGCACCATTAAAAGAGAGTTCATTTACGCTAGGTGATCTCTCTATATAGGCATTAAGGGAAGTAGATCCTTCAAGGTTAAAAATTTTAGAAAACGGAAGTAAATTCTCTAATAATACTTTTTCTGTAGCTAACGAAAACATAAAATCGTTTACATTAAAGTAGTTTCCGGAAAAGCGTATGGTTTGCTGTTCAGAAACAGCATTAAAATCAATAACTTTAACTCTCTTATTTTGAGGGGAATAACTCAGTTTTTGTTGTGGATTATCATTTGGATTTAGGGTCCACACACTTTTACCCATAGGCAATTTAGACTTTTTAAGCCCAAAATAAGAAGTCGCATTGTCAGCTTGTGTATGGTAAAAATTTACTTCGAAAGGTGTTGTTTTTTTTCGGTCTCCTATAAATTCTGACCTAAAATATAACGTATCTTGAAACTGTGTACTTATCATGTTAAATTCACGACCAGAATAGTATTCATGAGATAACTCTCCCACGCTTAAAAAAGTATTGTAAAGTGGGTTTTTAGTATCAATCTGAAAATGAATATTTTTAAACTGGATCTCATTCCAGCGTAATAAGGGTGAATCTAAAATAAGTTGCGACCGTAAACGATCAGAATTAATTTTGCCTTTCAATTTTATGTTTTCAGAAATTGAAAAATTTGGATACAAGGCATCCAATACTTTCTTGTAAATTTTTAAATCAAAGGTCAAATACTGCCCTTTAGATACTGTTTTAGAAGACAAAAAAGGGTATGCCTGATGCAATGCATTTTGAAATAATTTAGAAAGCTCACTTAGCTTAAACTCTCCAGTTGCATTTCCAGAAATACAGTCTGTATTGGAAATTGATAAGAACGTTTTATTATCTATAAATTGTTTTTCAATAGAAATAGGATTTAGTTTTATCTGATTAAAATCGTTGACAATACTGGCGGATGAAATTTTAACCTGTCCTTCTAAATTGTCTATGTTTTGACCATTTAGGTTTGCTGAAACAACCCCCTTAAAAACTCTTTTCCCTTCCCCTAATTGAAGTCCTAAAGTATTTAGGTCGAACTTAAAAATATTAGCCAAGATGGTATATTCAGGAATGTCATTTTGATAATCAAAACGCACATCACTTTTTAAAACTATAGGATCAGAATTTATTGTAAGAGTATTTCGTAATTGATTGTTTCTAAATAAGCCTTCAAACTTAATATTATCCCAAACGTGATTTCCAGAAGACATTATGGTATTGGTCCCTTTCCAGGAAGCAACAAAAAGATTGCTTTTTGGAAAGTCTCCAGAAAAAAGAAGTTTAGAAGCTAATGTGATTTGGGTCTTTTGTCCAGTGAAAGAATCAATTAAAAGCTTCTTAATATTAAAAACTAAATCTACTTTACGGTTTAGAGCTTTAGCGGTTATAAATCCCTTTCCTAGAGCACCCACTAAAGAAAAATCGCCCCAAGAGTTGGCAGAGGCTAAAGACATGCTGAAGGAGTCTTCCTCAGAATGTAATGTACCCTTCATCTGGACCTCTCCTAGCGCTTTTATCTTTTGTTTTTGAAGGATGGACAGCATTTTAAGGTCTTCAAAAGATTCTGATGAAAGTTTTAAATCATCAATAATTGCAGACCAATCCGTTTCATGTTCATCAAAAAGATGTTTAAAATCTAAGCCACCACTAAAAGAAAATCCTTCATTTTTAAGCAAAATATTATGAAGCGTAAGGTCATTTAAACTTCCTGAAGCAGTCAATGAAATTTCATAAGGTGACGTAGATATAAATTCAGCTTTATTTGATAAAAAGTCTTGAAAATATATAGTCCCCTCATTAATCCTTAGTATTAGCTTAACATTATCATTAAATTCTTCGAAAGTATTGTTCTTGCCTTTTAAATACAACGAACCTTTAATGCGATTTTTATTATTGATAAAATCAAAATTGAAAAACTCCAAAATTCCTGGAGAATATTCTACATTCCCTTCAAAAGAAAAGGGTTGATCTTCTGGAGACTCTAAAATTCCATCTAATGCTTTTAAATCAAAACTAAAGCTATCAACTTCATATGCAAAATCTACAACGGTAAATTCAATGTCTTGAATACTTATAGTGTTCGATTTAGCCTTATTTAAATCGGTGTATTTAAAACGCGCTCTTGAAGCACTAATTTCTGAAGATTTAAAAATACTTGCGTGTTTTTTTACAGATTGCTTTTTAAATTTATCTAATAGCACTTTTAAAGAGTGAGATTCCTCGTTAGGGTATTTTTTGATGTTTAAAAATACATTGAATGTTTCTATTCCATCAAAATTAAAATCACTGTTAATTAACTTTCTAAAATCTTGTATTGAAGTGCTTAGCTCCTTTACAAACAATAAGGTATCATTGTGATGATCGGAAACAAGAAGCTCTGAAAACTTCAGCTTACCATTCCAGAGTATACTCACTTTATCAATGGCAATATTTTGCCCTGTTTTTATCTTTAAATCTTTAGTAATTGATCGGACTATCTGGGTTTGAAATCTAGGAAAAGAAAGCAAGCCCATACCCACAAGAAATAGTGAGAAAGTTCCTCCTAAAACTATGCTTACTATTTTCTTTCTATTTTTGATTGTAATATTTTACTTTTGTAACGTTTTTAAAATCGCAATGTTGCCCAAAAAATCTCTAATACTGGCTATAGAATCTTCCTGTGACGATACAGCAGCAGCTGTTATTCGAGGAAGGGAAATATTATCAAACTGTGTGGCTAATCAAAAAATTCATGTCGCTTATGGCGGCGTTGTTCCAGAATTAGCTTCAAGAGCACATCAATCTAAAATAATCCCTGTTGTTCAGCAAGCTTTACATCAAGCAAATATCGACAAAAAAGAGCTAACAGCAATTGCCTATACTCAAGGCCCCGGACTCTTAGGTTCTTTACTTGTAGGAAGTGCGTTTGCCAAGTCTTTAGCCCTAGCTCTTGAAATACCGCTTATTCCAATCAATCATATGCAAGGGCATTTGTTAGCTCATTTTATTGAAGATGACAGAATAAATACTCCTATCTTTCCCTTTTTAGGCGTAACGCTTTCAGGAGGGCATACTCAATTAGTTCATGTGCATGATCATTTTGATATGGATATTCTTGGCACCACATTGGATGATGCCATTGGCGAAGCCTTTGATAAATGCGGAAAACGGATGGGCCTCTCTTATCCCTCCGGACCAGAAATTGATAAACTTGCTAAAGAAGGGAATCCACATTGCTTTTCGTTCCCCATTCCTAAACTAGCAAATTACGATGTTAGTTACAGCGGAGTAAAAACAGCATTTATAAATTTTATATCTAATAACGAGCAAAAAGATTCAGATTTTATCAGAAAAAATTTAGTGGATTTGTGTGCTAGTTTACAGTATACTTTAATTCAAATTATTTTAAATAAAATTATTACAGTAGCACATGACAAAAACCTTAAACAAATTGTAATTGGTGGTGGCGTTTCTGCTAATTCTGAAATCAGAAAACAATTACAAAATATAGCCGTTATAAAAGGCTGGACGGTATACCTTCCTTTACTTGAATATACTACTGATAATGCTGCTATGATTGCGATATCAGCATTTTATAAATCACTAAAAAATGAATATGGGACTTTAAGTGATCCCGCAAATGCACGTTTAAAATTTAACTAATGACTCTTTTTTTTGATACTAAAATTGAAGAAAATACTCAAGAATTCATCTTTAGTCGTGAAGAAAGCAAACATATTGCTAAAGTAATTCGTAAGGTTCCAGGCGATAAAGTTTCGGTAACCAATGGAATGGGCCTCGAATGGAGGGGAATTCTGAATTTAGTTTCACCTCAAAAAACAATTGCTTCCCTTGACAATTTCATTCAGCATTCTCCCAATAAAAATCAAATCCATATAGCAATAGCACCCACCAAAAACAACAACCGTATGGAATGGTTGGTTGAAAAACTTACTGAATTAGGCATAAATTCTATCACGCTATTACTTTGTGATCATTCTGAAAGAAAGGTTGTCAAAAAAGAACGTTTTGAAAAAATTGCTATTTCAGGATTAAAACAATCACAACAATTTTTTTTACCAAAGGTGCATGATATCATTTCTTTTAAAAATTTTATAGAGACTTTAAAAGGAAAGGAAACCTATATTGCCCATTGTGAAGATAGTCATAAGGAACGCTTGGATCGACTAACACTAAAGAGTACTTCTCAAACGATAATGATTGGTCCTGAAGGGGATTTTAGTGCACGTGAAATTAAGGAAGCGTCAATTGCAGGTATCCTCTCCGTAACACTTGGAATACAAAGGTTTAGAACAGAAACTGCAGGTCTTTTTGCGTGTCATACTATTTTTATTAAACAACATAAAAACTCAAGCCTATAACTTTCATATCTTTAGCCTATGAATGCTAAAGAAATTACAAAAGGAATTGTTTGGGCAATCGTCCAACTTGCTGCTATCTCTGTTATCCTTTGGTTGCTATTTCAACTACAAACACTCATCGTTTATATAATAATTGCTGGGGTAATCAGTCTTATTGGGCGCCCCATCAATAAGTTTTTAATTCATCGTTTTCGTTTTAGAACACTCTTTGCTACTACGGTTACCCTCTTTGTTTTATTAGGTATTCTTATTAGTGTTTTTTCGCTTTTTGTTCCCTTATTAGTGCAACAAGGAGAAAATCTATCCTTACTTGATGTTGACAATCTAAAAGAAACAATAGCAGCACTTATTCAAGAAATTAGTGTTTATTTTCAATTAGATAATGGTTTTTGGCAACAACAATTTGCTGTAGATAATTTATTTAAAAATGTCAATTTCGGATTGCTGCCAGAATTATTCAATCAAATTTTAGAATTATTAGGAGGTTTTACCATTGGACTTTTCTCTGTAGTATTTATTCTTTTCTTTTTCTTAAAAGACAATAAGTTACAGGATAGTATGATTTTAACACTTGTAAATGATAAAGTATCAGAACGTGTGAAAAAATCAATTGATAAAACTAAAACTCTTTTATCTCGATATTTTCTTGGACTATTACTGCAAATAAGTATTTTACTTATTATTTATAGCATTGTATTGGCAGTTTTCAAAGTAGAAAATGCCTTCATTATTGCATTTCTATGTGCTCTTTTAAATCTAATACCATACTTAGGGCCAATTATTGGTGGACTTTTAATGTTATTACTTACAATGAGTAGTTTTATTGGTACAGACTTTAGTAGTGTTATTTTACCTAATACTACCTATGTAATGATTGGATTTGCTATTGGTCAATTAATAGATAATTTTTTTAGCCAGCCTATTATATTTTCTAATAGTGTGAAGTCGCATCCTTTAGAAATATTTATTGTTATTCTTGCAGCAGGAACCCTTATAGGGCCTATAGGAATGATTATTGCCATTCCTTTTTACACCACCCTTAAGGTAATTGCTCAAGAATTTTTTGCAGATAATAAAATTGTGAAATCACTTACCAAAAACTTTTAAACACTCTTTATGAAAAAAATTCTTCTCGTATTTTTATCATTCCTATTTTTTAATTTCACTAC
>TARA_B110000285_G_scaffold222955_1_pt1 | contig 12358 bp, 12 predicted proteins | sample TARA_B110000285 | Tara Oceans TARA_B110000285 (sample SAMEA4397756) | marine metagenome | biome: Polar Biome; feature: [SRF] surface water layer (ENVO:00010504); material: water (ENVO:00002006), including particulate matter (ENVO:01000060) such as... | depth 5 m
CCTCCTCCTCCTCCTCCTCCAAATTCAGAACCCAAGAAAAAGTAAGCGGACTCATTTGGCATTCTAATCTATTAAGAGTAATTGCCAAATCTGTCCAGATTGAATCGCCTAAATAAATTCAATTCAATTTTATTAAAGTTTTGTATAAGCATCTTTTCGTTTCTCAAATCGTAATCCAGAAAGACCTTTCTTCTTTTGTGGTTTTCCTTTTGGTTTCTTTTTTTCATTAAATCCTTCAAAAACATCCGAAGGTTTCACAGAAGGTTTTGCTTTTTTCTCAACTTCTTTTTTTATTTTTTTATCCATTTCATCCAAAGTGTGACTATTTTCATAATCAGTATTATCGTAATTACACATAGAACATTCCATATTTATAATAGACCGAGATATTAAATAAATTTATTAATATTTAAATTAATTATTAAAAAAATAATATCTCTATTAATAATAAAGATGAGTTTAGTAACTATATCAAGCAAAAGAAACACAGAGGTTCAACGAGATACTGATCCAGCAATAATTCGTAATCATTTTAAGGATGGTTTAGTTTTAAGAGAAGGAACTGAGGTTGGTTTAGTATCTTTAACAATTAATAAATTAAATTTATATGAAGTAATCGCTGGACAAAATGACACATTCATTTGGAGAGTTGGAAATGCCCAGAGTTTCATCCAACATAATGTAACAGTAGCACAAGGAAATTATAATGGAGCACAATTAGCAGTTGAAATCGCATCAAAAGCAAATGCTTCAACCCTTCTTGGAAATTATTATGGACAATGGGTTTGCACATATGATCAAACAGCACAAGGAGGCGATGGAGCATTCACCTTGAATTATGGACAAAATGAAACACCAACAAATAATGCGAATACATTTTCAGTATATGATGGAGGCACACCAACTTTCGCAAATAACAACACAGCAGAGGTTAGTGTAACAGGTGAAAAAAGTGATGATTTCCAAACCGATGATAATCCATTAATTATAACAGGAAATAAGGGAATATTTCCAAATGAAGGAGAAACTCAAACAATTATTAGACCCCAAGAAGGATTTTCATATAATGACCAAGCAACCGTTTTAAAAGCAAAATCAACAGTTTATACCGATAATGATGCCAATCCTCCATTTGCTTATGTAACAAATATTGTTGATGCCCCAGCAGTCCCACAAGCAAATGGTTGGGATTTACAAATGAATTATGTAATAGCACCACTAATTCCTGATTTTATGGTTTATCTTGGAGATGGTGAATGGGGAATTGGAGTAGATGGAACATTACCAGCAAATAGAGCAAATTGTCGAGATTTTATATTTTATAATCCAACAAGACAATTATTTTCCAGTGAAACAAATGGTGGAAGAGGAGATGAAATTGTAGGTGTAGGAACGAATTTGACATATGATGATGCCACTCCCTTGATAGTGCCACAATCTAATGTTGGATATGGAACAACAGTTTCTGGATATGTTAGAAACTATTTGTATAAAGGCAGGGAAAATTATCCTGCTGATGTTAATGCTGATATTTTAAAATTATCGCCAACTGGTTTTGATATTACATTAACTTGTGAAGATAATACTGAAACCACACAGGTTCAATTTTCGCTTGGAAGAATGGTTCAAAATAATGGAATTGAATTTCCAAATCCAAATTGGCGATTACCGTCAGCATTAGTTGCTGGTTTTATAGCATTAGACCCAACCACAGATTTCACAAGTCTTCCTGCTATTGCTGGTGTAACTCCTGAGAATTGGGCAACATTCAATTATGGAACTGACCATATAAGTATTCGAATATTAATTGATAAAGTTTTAAGAGTTTCAATTATATTGGAACATGATACAGCAGGAGATGGTGTATTTGTCGAAGAAAGACTTGTTAGGCGATCTGGTGACAATAACGGTTTTCAATCAACAATAAAAGAGAAATTCTTTCCATTAAGACCATGTCTTGCTGTAAGTCGTGGAAACAGTTATTTCGGTTCAAGATATATTTTAAAAGGAATTTTTGATGAAACTGAAATTATAAATCCAACATATCAAGTTGCAAATGCTAATACAGTGTTACATTTAGGAGAAGCAGTTGAAACAGAATTTGAAGGATTACATGATGAGGTTGCTTTAAGTGTTCCAGCAAATGCTTTAACATTATCAGCATTATATAAATTTGGAGAAATATATGCGAGTGATTCTGGTGGTGTAAAACCATCTGGTGCTTTACCAGTTACTGATCACGAACCAATGGGAAATATTAATACATTAATAGGTTTTGATAGATTATATAATTTTGGAGCAGGAAGCACAACAAATAGTGTTGCTTCAACATCAAAACCTTTAACAAGTATTGCTGAACCAACTCTTTCATTAGAATTACCAGATTTTAATATTAAAGGAGCAAATGGCAACACAGGTGACAGCATGAGAGTCATAGCAGTTGTTCCAAAAGAAGAATTAAACACTAATGAGAAAACTGGAACACTTCATTATTATCCAGCATTTCCAATTATGATTGATTTGAATCTTCCACAAGAATCAATATTTTATGATTTAAATGCAATTCTAAGATTACCAGATGGACGAGTTGCGAATGATTTAATTAATCCAACAGAAATCACATTGTTATTCAAAGAAGGAGATGAATCAAAACAAAAAAGAATGTTAAAAGAACAAGCAAATATGTTGGCGAGTATGATAGGCAACCGTCAGTCAGCGATGATCGGTGGGATAGGAAATGGGAATCCATTATTGTAAAATTTATTTAGACAACTGAATCTGGACAGATTTGGCATTCATATCTATTAGGAAGAATGCCAAATGAGTCCCCTCAATAATTTATTTAATTTTATTTCGTTTTTATTTATTTTAATTAAATCAACATTATAAATATATAATGTTTATTTTGACTTAAAGATTATCTCACTATATAATATAATGAGAAGTGAAGAAACTAAAATGCAATCTTTCAAATTCGGAACTATCAAAACTGTCGATGGACAACAAGTATATATTCCATTTAAACAAGATGAGAAAAAAATATCTAATAATAATAAGAGTATGATTGACACATTTTTAAAATTCCAATTATTAAAAGATTCAAAATGTCCATCTAATGAATGGAGTATTGGAGAAAATACAAGTAGAAAAAAAGTATGGAGTAAAGCAAAGAAAGCAACATCATTTGGAGGAATTGGCATTCCTTGTGGGAAAGTGAATGGAATGTTTGTTGTTGATTTAGACGATTACAAATGGGATGATGAACATCCATTTATTAAGAAGTTTGGAAAAGGTGATTATCACAAAAAATTCAATACATATGTGCAACAGTCTGCTGGTGGTGCTTGGCATTTGTTTTTTAAGTATGATGAAGAATTCTTCAATAAATGTCATAATACAACAGGAATTGACATTTTAAGTGATAGAAATCAAGAAGGAGAATATAAAGGAAAATATGTTGTAGGGGCAGGAACAACAATTAGGTTTAATGATGATATGAGAAAGAAATACAATTCAACAGCAAACTATGGAACATATAAAATCTTAAATGATAAACCATTAATTGATTGTCCAGATGATTTGAAACAATGGTTAAGAGATTTTATTTATGTTGATAAAGATGTTATTAGAAAAAAGAAAGAACGAGAACAAAAAGTTGTTGCTGTAAGTAATACACCTGAATATTACAAATATAATCTCACAAAAGAAAAGGTTGAAAAGATATGTAAAGATTTATTTATAAAAGCACCTAAATATTTTCAAGAATATAGATCAGGGGAAGATTGGTCATATTTAATTTTTACAACTGCCATGAAAGCAATCGGACATTATGAAGTATGGGATAAATACAGCAAATTATATGCTAAACCAAATCAATATAATAAAACAGAAAATGATAAAATTTGGAATGGAATAACACAATATAACACATTCAATTGTTTTAATAAAATATTACTTGAAATTGAAGAACGGACACTTTTGGATTATGTAAAATATAAACCTGTAAAAGAAGAAACAGTTGAATATTCAAAAGTTGGTGAATGGGATAAACTTGGAAAACATATTAAACTTCCAAACACTGATCTTCAAATTAAATCAGGGACAGGCACAGGTAAAACAACGATTGTTAAAGAATATCTTAAAACAACAAAAAGGAATTTCATATCAATTGTTTCCAGAAGAAGTTTAGCATATGAACAATATAAAACATTTATTGAGGAAGGTTTAGATTGTGTATGGTATGAGCATTTTGAAGGTGAAAGAATTCCAGAAGGAAAAAATGTAGTTATTCAAATTGATTCAATTATGAAATTACATTCTTATTTAGATTATAGTTCTAATTATACAATCTTTCTTGATGAATATTCATCATTAATTGAACATTTAATCACAAGTCCAACATTGAATAAATCACGGTCTATTGTTTTCAAAGTGTTTAAAAAAATGTTGTTTGGTTGTAAGCAACTCCTTTGTGTTGATGCAGATTTAACAAAACACACATTGGATTTTCTCACATTATGTGATAGACCAATTAATGTTTGGAATAATACATTTCAACACAATAAAGGTGTTCCAGCAAAAGAATGGTTTAACATTGAAAAAATAGTTGCGGATATGAAAACAAAAGATAAATTTATGATGTGTATGGATTCAAAGAGTTCAGCATTAGCAATCGCAGAAAAACATTTTAATTGCAAAGTATTAGAACACATTGATGAACAAACCGTTATTATTAATGGAAAGGAAGTTAATAAATATGAAATGACAGTTTTTCAAGATGATAAAGGTTTAATATTAGTTGTATCAGCAGAAAATGATTATGTTCCAAATCTTGATGAATGGGATCGAGTTATATTTTCACCAAAGATTGTTTATGGATTAGATTCAATTATGGAACGAGAAGTTTATTGTGTTTATAAAGAACATACGATTTCACCAAAAGCAATGATGCAACAGGTCGCAAGATGTAGAAACATTGTTCAATTAAATTATATGTTTTGTAAAAAATCATTTCAAGAACCAACATTCATTGATATTCCAGAAGTAGCAAAATCAAATAATCAAAGAATGGAATTTGTTGAATGGCAAGAAGTATGTGAAATAAAAGATGTTGAGTTTTACAAACATATTCTTTCACAAATTCAATATAATCAAGATTGTTATAGAACCAACAAATTTGTTCATTTCAAAAATATGTTAGATGAAAAAGGTTTTAAAAATATCCAAGATTGGGTTGTTTGTCAAACAACTGTTAAAGAATTAAAAGAAATGGAAACAGAACATAAAAAACTTGAAATAGATAATTTTGATATTAACAAACCATGTCACATAAAAAGAAATGAACTTCTTCAAATTCCAGAAGATCAAATGAAAACATATTGTCAATTGTTTTTGAATGATACAGCATTCACACAATATAGAAATATTAGAAAATATTTAATTAACAATGAAGAAGTTATTAATGCGAATTTGGCAGACAAGGAAGACTTCAATGTGAATAAATGTAAAACCGCAGATTATCAAATTGTATTAATTCAAAAGTTTCTGAAATATGTAGAATCAAAAGATAAAATCAATTTCCAATCTCAAAAACAATTATCAAAAGAAGAAGCAGAAAAATGGTTTGTATATTTGGATTCAGCATTTAGATTTAGATTTATAAAAGAAAATAAACCAGACTTCACAAAAAAGGAAGAAGTTGATAAAACATTAATTAAATGTTTTAGACAACTCTTTGGTGGAAATTTTAAATTGAAACATGAACTAACAGAACAACAAATTAAAACAAATAATACTCAAATGACATTTGCAAAAACAGACCTTGTTTCAACAACCAGAAAAACAGTTGATGGAAAAAAGATTTCAACAATGAAATTAAATAAGAAATTCTTTGATGAGGTTTCAAAAGTTGTTTCATTTTCAAACGGACAACCTTTTAAATGGGATTCATACACATCTTTCACAGATGCGGAAAATGGATTTATTACAGATGATGAACCACCTAAAAAAACAATACAACCAAACTTTGGAAAATCTGGAAAGTCATTGAACTGGTTAATTAATAATTCCACATTAAAAGAAATAAAAATTTTATTAGATGATGGAAATTTAACAAAAGAAGAATATATGATTATTTTAAAAAAAAAATAAATGAATAAATATTAATATTTTTACACTTTTCTCATTATATCCATATATTGCTTATATTGATATAATGCCCTTTTACTTGGTTTTATTCTTGTTTTATCTATTATATAGGTTTTATTCCTATTTAGAGAATAAAAAATATTTTTTATTCTCCTTTTAAGCATATAACCATTATATATTATATAACCAGCATAAAACCAACATATAAACCTTATAAACATTATATCAATATAATGTTTATAGTGATTTAAAAATAATATCTCTATTTATTATAAATGGAAACTTTTGATTTATTAAATAATTATCTGCCTCTGGAATTAATAAATAAAATATTGTATGAACATAAGGGTTTAACACATCCAACAGCAACTATTATTATAGATCATTGGAATGACATGGATGCACAGTATAATATTTATTTGAATGTAGAACATATTATCACAAGAAAAAGGATGCGACTAAATGATGATTCATTCACAATAGTCACAGAAGAAACATATAATGAAATATGGCAGGAATATCCCAGATTATATTTCTTTGTAGATTATGATTTTATTGAAACAATTATTTATGAACAATATGACAGCGATGAAGAAATCGAATTATTGAATTAAAACATAATAATTATTTTAAGAGAATTTTAATCTAATAATATAATAATAGAATGACAATTAAAAAAACTTATCAAACAAAAGAATTAACTCCTGAACAACTGGAAACTAAAAAACAATATTATAGAGATTATTATCAAAGACGGAAACGAGAAAAAGGAATCTTCACAAATGACAGACGAGGAAGAAAACCATTTCCAAAACCACCACCATTGAAATTCCATAGACCTGACGAACCATATATTTTAACATTTGAATAAACAAAATATAAATATTGTTTTGATTTAAAAAATATATGTTATATTTATATAACAATGATTTATTTAATTCCAAAATGTTTTTCTCAAAAGAAAGAGTTTATTGAAAACTGTTTTAAATACATAGATTCAATTGATAAACTAAAAATTGATTTTAATCCGAAAAAATCTATTTATCCCAGATTATCACAAAGTAAGAAACGAGGACAAAATGCAGTTGTCGAAATTCTCAGTTTAATCGAACCATCTTTTTTTAAAGTTGAACATAAAAGAGTAGATGAATTAATTCACATATTAAAATGGCATTTAAGGAAAAGTGAATATAAAGGAATTCAAGTTTTGACAATTAAAAACACAACAGCAGATATTTTTAATGAAACATATTTTCCATTAAGTGAATGGTCACATATTCCAGAAACAGAAATTGATTTATTAAATTCTAAAATTAACATAATGAGTGAAACATTATTTGTCGAGGAGGAGGTTGCGATTGATAAAGTAGGAATAATCAAATCACATCTTGATAATTATGTGATCACACAAGAAGAAAAATTTCAATTAATTAAATATATAATTAATAATTAAATATCTCAATAAATAATATACAAGATGTCATTAGCAGAAATTAATAATAAAATCCCTTCACTAAATGGTTTTTCTCAAATACTATTAAAAAATAATGCTCCTGTTTGGGCAGATTCCGCTCCATCCGCAACTGTTGATTCAAACAATCGTAATGGGTGGTATTATACGAACACATCAGCAGGAAATAAAGCAAATATATATTTTTTTGGTGGGACTCAGGAAACAGTATTAGTTAAACATTTAAATTCTATTTGGGCGAAACTTTCAATTGATAATAATTCAGCAACCAATTGTCTGCCATTCTTTAATGTCTATACTAAACCAACAGGTGTCGGTGATGCTGGTGCATTTTATCACAGTAGATTCACTTATACATTAAATTCAAATGTTAATATTGGAATAGGTGAAGAAGTTGTTATTCATACACACCATGCTCCTGACATTGACTATGATTGTCGTTTTATACCAATGCCAAATGTGTCCGTTGAAGGTGATGGACATGGAGGTGAAGAAATCCTTTATATGACAATCCATACTGATTCAGGTGCTGTTGCTGGTGAAGTTAAGATATTATTCCAAAATCTTGGATTTAGAGCATTAGGAAACACACGAAATCTTCATTTAGTTGGTTACACTGACAGTGCTATTGAATATCCAGTTGATGGATCTGGTGTTCTTATGACCGTTCAACCTTTTAATATAACACAATTTTCTCAAATTGTTTCATTAACAGATTCCTCATATGGATATTCTAATTCTGTTCATAATACTTCACCATCAAAAGGTGATATATCAATTTGGGGAAATTCTAACACACAAAACACGGATGTTGAAGTTCAATATTCACACGATGATATTACTTGGTATTTTGCGAGTAATCACTTTATAAGTTTTCACGGTGGTTCTAATGGAGATTTTGCACTTGACTTCAAAACAAATGCGAATTATATCCGTGTGGCACAATTTAACAATCACGGTTCTGTGAGGACATTATCACTTAATATTGTTCTAACTTAATTAATTTATTATAAAAATATTATCTAACTTTATATTAAATGAATCTTACTGAATTAAGAAAATTGATTTCCAAATTAAATAAAGATGACAAGATTGTTGGAGCATGGAAAAAGAAAAGACCAGAATTGGAATCCGAATTATTAAAAATAAAATATAAAATTGATGAAGATACAAAACGATTAATTCCAACTGTTGAAATGAAAAGAAAGAAAATCATCAAATTATAATATATTGAGAAGAGGACTCATTTGGCATTCATTCTTATTAGATTAGATTGCCAAATGTGTCCAGATTTAATTTCCCACATAAATTTTTTAGTTTTTAGTTTTATTTTGGTTTTAATTTTAATTTAAAAATTAATATCTAATGTATATTTATACAATGACTTTTATTGAAACCATTAGGAAAGAGATCGGTGAAAAACGAAAACTTCGACCATCCTCAATTAATGCTTATGTTGGGAACATTAACAAATTACACAAATTAATGTTTGACACAGAAATTAAAGATCTGGACTTTTTAAAAGATAAAAAGAAAGTAATGGAAACTATTGAGAATAAAAAACTATCGACAAGGAAAACATACTTAGCATCAATTGTAGTGACATTAATGGCATTTGATAAAGATGAAAAACTTATTAGTTATTATCGTGATGAAATGGAAGACTTAGCAAAGAAATTCAATGCAGATATGGAAGAACAAAATAAAAGTGATACACAAGATAAAAATTGGGTTAGTTTGGAAGCATTGAGAAAAGTAATGAGAAAATACAGAAATGAATTAAATGAAAAAGGGATATTTAAAAAAGAAGAATTAACTAATAAAGAGTTTGATTTACTCCAAAAATGGATTGTTAGTTCATTATATATCTTGGATGATAATCCACCATTGAGAAATGATTATATAATGGATGTTATTTCAAATAAAGATTATGAAAAATTAACAGATGATGAAAAAAGAGAAAAGAATTATTTAGTAATTAAATCACGAAATAACAAATCATTTAGTTTGGGAGAATATAAGACATCAGGAAAATATGGAACTAAATTGATTCCTGTTGGGAAGAAATTAAATAGTGCTTTGAATATATGGTTAAAGTTTAATAAAACAGGACATCTCCTTTTAAATTCTAAAAGAGAACCAATGACTGCTAATGGATTGACAAAATATTTACAAAAAGTATTTGCTCCAACTGGAAAGAATATTAGTTCTTCTATGATTAGACATATTTTTATTAGTGAAAAGTTTCCAGCACAGAATAAGGAGAAAGATGAACTTGCTGATAAGATGGCACATTCTGTTAATCAACAAACATTATATTCAAAAAAAGATTAATTTAATTTAAATTTTAATTCTAAAAATTATTATCTAACTAATATTATATAATAAAAATGGCAAATGTATGGATTGAATTCGTGAAATCTTATGCTTCTAAAAACAAAATGAAATATAGTGAAGCATTAAAAGACCCTAAATTAAAAATAGCATATGCTAAAAGTCAAGGTAAGAAAAAAGCAGTTCCTGCCGTTAAAGCAACAGGGAAACGAAAACCAATGAAAAAAGGAAATGTCAAGGATAGTGAAGATTCGGCATAATTTTATTTATTTATTTTTTATTTAATTTTTATTAATTTAAATTTATATTAATAAAAATAATATCTCTTCTTATAATAAAGCATGAGTGAAGGATTAGGACAATACGAATCAACAATTGCTGGTTTCGGCAATGCCACCGAATCAATAAAAAGTTATGTGGCAACATATGACACCGATTTTTTTAGAAATTGGACAGAAAAACATAATTTAGCAATGGAAAAACTAAAATCTGCACAGGATATTTCTGGCGGAATTGGCGGATCTGTTTTAGCAGGACAACTTGCTTATAAAAATATTAAGGAAAGATTTCAAAAAAAAGCACAAAAAAAAAAGGCAGAAGGTGACGAAGATGGTGATGGAAAACCAGATGATAATGAAAATGAACCAGCAAAAGAAGAACCAACAGAAGAAGAACCACCAGCAGAAGATGAGGGAACACCAGCAAGTGATTCAACACCTTCAACAGAAACATCCGCACCAGAAACAGGAGCATCTCCTGCTGATGTTCAAGGAGCACAGGATGACGAAGAAGTTGTTAAAGGATTCGGTGAGGATGAGGAAACACCCCCAGAAGCACCAACACAAACATTTGAAGCACCTTCAACATCTGGATATGAACCACCTGAAACAGGTGGAGGTGCTCCTCCAACCCAAGAATTACAAAATTTTGGAGCAGGTGGCGAAGAATCGACAATAGCAACAGGAACAGAATCGACACTTGTCACTGGCGAAGGAACGGTTGTTGCTGGGGAAGGGACTGTTGCTGTTGCTGGTGAAACAGCAACTGCCCTTTCTGGGGTTGCGGACACAGCACTTGCTGTTGGAAGTTTCGCATTGGATGCCATTCCAGTTGTTGGAATATTAGCAAGTGTTGGTGTAGGATTATATGAATTATTCCATCATCCACATAAAGCACCGTCAGCACCAGCAACTGTAACAGCATCATCTAAGGGTGAAATGGTTCTGCCATCTTTTGATAGTGTAACAGATACACCTGCCAGTTCATCAGCATTTTAAAAGAGGACTCATTTGGCAATCTAATCTATTAAGAATGAATGCCAAATCTGTCCAGATTCGGTTTCCCAAATTATTTTTATTTTTTCAAACAAACATTATATTTTAATTTTTAATTTAAATATTTAATTTAAAATTAAAATCTCAATCTAATATATACAAGATGTTTAAGTCAAATGATAATTCCATGTTCGTGCCAACGAAAACTATTTCTATTAAACCAGAAGCACAAATTGATTATAATCCCAATAACCAAAACAACATTAGATGGTTAATTCCTCAACATTTAGGATTTTTTGATCCACGACAAACTCAAATGAAATATAAATTGACTATGTCTGGGCGAGGTTTAGCACGACCTTCTCATCGTGCTGGTGTTCATAGTTTGCTCCGTGATTTACGGATTATGGATGGAACAGGTTCAACCGAATTAGAATCTATTCAAGATTATAATGTTTTAACTTCGCAATGGTGGGGTTACACACAGAATGAAAGTATAGCACACAAACGAGATTTATTTGAAGGACGAAGTGCAAATCAAGATGTTAATGCTCAATTGTTTTATGGTGGTGCTGGTGCTTGGCAAACTGCTTCAATAACTGAATCACGAACTCCAAAAACTGTTGAAATTACACAACCAATTTATTCTGGTATTCTTGGAGGTGACCGTGTTTTTCCAGTTGTAGCAACTCAGGGTCTTAGAGTTCAAATGACTCTTGACAATAAAAATCGTTCTCTTGAAAATCCCACAGATTTAGGAATTAAATTAGGACTAAATGATGTAGAAACAAAAGTAGCAATGCTTGGAGCAACAGGTGCAACTCCTCTTCTTAAACAAGAAAAACAAACACAGAGTGATACATTTTCAGTTGTTATTAAACAACCAAGTGATTCTGCGAATAAACGAGGTGTGAATCGTAATGCTCAACCATACAATAACAATCCTTTTGATATTGGTGACATGTTGTATGTTGCTCTTGCTGATAGATCTGCCGAAGCACAACTTGGTGTTATTGTTTCAATGACAAGTGATGCTGACAATGATTTAGAACTTGTTTTCTGTCCTAATCGTGCCAACAATGATGCTCTTGGTTTAAATTCTGGTGGAACTGGAACTGCCACTGATTATCCA
>TARA_B110000285_G_scaffold38830_2_pt1 | contig 12315 bp, 10 predicted proteins | sample TARA_B110000285 | Tara Oceans TARA_B110000285 (sample SAMEA4397756) | marine metagenome | biome: Polar Biome; feature: [SRF] surface water layer (ENVO:00010504); material: water (ENVO:00002006), including particulate matter (ENVO:01000060) such as... | depth 5 m
ATTCTGACCCAGCGCCTCTGACCACCAGGTGTAGTCCTCAAGACTATAGAGGTAAATGGCCTGGTCTGGGCCACCATGGTATTTCTTGTTGCAGATCGCATCGCCCGGCAAGCCCAGCTCGTTTACAGGGACCGAACCTTCGGACAGTTCCTTAAAGATGCCTGTCCCTCGTTTTCTACCGTTAACCGTCAGCAGTGTACGAGACCCAATATTGATTTGCTCAATGCGCACAGCACTGCTCCGACATACAAATTGATGATGCTTAGTATGCACTGTTGAGCAGGATGCTGGATTAACTTTAATCCATGAAAAATTGGAATGTAACACTGTCCAATTATTCCATTATTTGAATCGCTTGCTGCTGGTACATTGCGCGCTCTAATAACCTAACAAGGACGGGACATGTCTGCTTACCTAAAAGAAATAGAAGCCGTAGAAAAACTACGCGATGCACAGGGTGAGGCCTGGAACGGGATCAACCCGGAGTCCGCCGTGCGAATGAAGTTGCAAAATCGCTTCAAGACCGGCCTTGAAATCGCGCAACACACCGCGAATATCATGCGAAAGGATATGGCTGAGTACGATGCAGACTCCTCAAAATATACCCAGTCACTGGGTTGCTGGCATGGTTTTGTTGCCCAGCAGAAAGCTATTGCCATCAAGCGCCATCGCGGCACACTGGATAAGAAATACGTTTACTTGTCTGGCTGGATGGTCGCCGCACTAAGATCTAAGTTTGGCCCACTTCCTGACCAGTCCATGCACGAGAAGACTGCTGTACCGAGCCTTATCTCTGAAATCTACACGTTCCTGAAGCAGGCCGATGCGGTAGAGCTGGAGCGTGTATTTGCCGCGTTGGATGATGCCCGGGAAAATGGCAGCGACGTAAGCGCACTGCTTAACCAAATAGATGAGTTTGAGACGCATGTCGTCCCTATTATTGCGGATATCGACGCCGGTTTTGGCAATGAAGAAGCCACTTACTTGCTAGCCAAGCAGATGATTGAAGCGGGCGCCTGTGCCATCCAGATCGAAAACCAAGTCTCTGAGGTGAAGCAGTGTGGACACCAAGCCGGCAAGGTGACGGTGCCGCACGAAGTATTCTTAGCAAAGATCAACGCTGTTCGTTACGCGTTTCTGGAATTGGGTATAGACAACGGTATTATCGTTGCCCGCACAGACTCTCTTGGTGCAGGCCTGACTCAAATGGTACCTGTCTCTAAAGAGCCAGGCGACCTTGCCGCACAATACAACAGCTTCCTTGAAACAAAACCTGTTCACGACATCAGCGAACTGCTGGAGAATGACATCACCATCCACCAGGGCGGAAATCTGGTGAAGCCAGTGAGACTGGACAACGGGTTGTATGCTTTCCGTGAAGGCACGGGTGTTGATCGTGTTGTCCTTGACTGTATTACCAGCCTACGTCATGGCGCTGACCTTCTCTGGATTGAAACTGAGAAGCCGAACGTTGCCCAAATCGCCGAGATGGTAAACAAGGTTCGTGAAGCGATTCCTGACGCTAAGCTCGTTTACAACAACTCTCCCTCTTTTAACTGGACCATGAAATTTCGCGAACAGGTTCTTGAAGAGTGGACGGCAGAAGGCAAAGACATTTCAGCTTACCCAACAGATGGTCAAGGCCTGATGGCGGAGAGCTTGGATGATACCGAACTGGCCCAAGAAGCCGATCGATTGATCCAGTCTTTCCAGTCAGATGCCGCTCGTGATGCTGGTATCTTCCATCATTTAATCACCTTGCCAACCTATCATGAGACGGCGCTGGGTGTGGATACTCTGTCTGAAGGCTACTTCGGTGACGAAGCGATGCTTGCCTACGTGAAAGGTGTACAACGCACGGAAATCCGGCGGCAGATGAACGTCGTCAAGCACCAGGAAATGGCTGGCACGACGATAGGTGACCATCACAAGGAATACTTTGCGGGCGAGAACGCGCTCCTTGCGGGCGGTAAAGACAACACGATGAGCCAGTTCTAGGATTTGATTCAAGTGGATGTCTAAGGATAGAGAGCCTTCTCTTCCGAATTTCAGGGTAGCGACAAGCTACCCTTTTTTTTAGCTGCCGTTTACTGCCACAATAGTGTCATGCATGACGTGATTATTATTGGATCGGGCAGCGCAGGCGCGGTTATCGCCAGTCGCGTGTCAGAGGACCCTAACCGAACAGTGTTGTTAGTTGAAGCCGGTCCAGATTATCCGGACCTCAGCGACACGCCCTTCGACCTGATTAACTCTCACAACAACTCCTATACAAACCACGATTGGGGGCTCAACTACGAACCCACTCGAGGGCGCGAAGTCAATTTTCCGCGTGGCCGCGTGATTGGTGGCTCCAGCGCCGTGAATACCACTATTGCACTAAGGGGCGTACCAGAGGATTATGACGAGTGGGCCCAGCTCGGTTGCCCAGAATGGCAATGGAAGAAAGTATTACCCGCCTTCAACAGGTTAGAACGCGATCTGGATTACGGTGCCGAGGCCTACCATGGCGATGCAGGGCCTATTTCGATACGCCGATACCCCAAAGAAGAACTGGAACCGCAACATCAAGCATTCCTGGATAGCGCTGATAGGCTTGGCTACAAATACTGCGCCGACGCCAACGACCCTAATAGTGACGGCGCTGGCCCCCACCCAATGAACAAGCTAGGTCGCCTTCGGGTATCAACCGCTGTAGGTTACCTTGCACCAGCTCGTATTCGCCCCAACCTCACTATCCGCGCAAACACAACGGTCACACGCATCCTTTTTGATGGCAGCAAAGCAACCGGGGTTGAGGTACAAAACGCCGATGGTTCGACTGAAAAGCTTAACGCGGGCCTTGTTGTACTTTCCGCGGGCGCACTCATGTCACCAAAAATTCTAATGCATTCAGGCATTGGCCCGAAAGCATCCCTGGCGTCATTTAATATAGACGTTGTCGGCGACGAGCCCGGGGTCGGTCAGAATCTTTGCGACCATCCGGCTCTTAGTGTCGTGTGCGAAGTGAATGATCCTTCGATAATCAACCACGACCAACCCATCATTCAGACTATATTACGTTATACCGCCGAAGGCTCAGACAAACGAAACGACTTACAGATAGAACAAATCAGTTTTGCAGGTCGACCTGGTGGTCCGGCCCTCTTCAGCATCGCCGCCGTTCTTGAATACCAGTACGGCCGCGGCGAATTAAGGCTGCGCTCCGCTGATCCATTTGACGCGCCAATCGTTGACAACCGGTTCTGTGAAGACAATCGCGACACCCGGAGGCTGGTAGCCTGCATGAAAGATACGCTCATGTTCACCAGGAAAGGGGCACTTAAGGAAATGATCAAATCAATTACGTTCCCCGATCCCGCTCGGGGTATCGATGATGAATCACTGTCAAAACTCTGTCGCCGATTCTCCGCGAGCGGTTATCATCCGTGCGGCACGGTGAAAATGGGTGATGTAAAAGACCCAATGTCAGTGGTCGACCAGTATGGTCGCGCTCACCGGTTTGATCATCTGGTGGTGGCTGACGCTTCCATCATGCCGTTCGTACCAAGGGCAAACACCAACCTTACCTGCATCATGATTGGTGAGATGATTGGCGAATGGCTACGAACACAGCCTGAACACTACCGATAGCGCGAACAGGACAGCCTATGAATGACATTACGATCAGAAACGTCCAAATTCTTGATGGGCTTGGCGGACAAGCCTTCACCGGTGACGTCGGCATTAAAAATGGACGGATTACAGAAGTTGGTAGCGCCGGGTCCGGCAAGGAGGAGGTTGACGGAAAGGGCCAGTACTTGGCCCCTGGCTTTATCGACACACACTCCCATGACGATGGTGCTTTTTTTCGCCATCCGGGTATGGAGTTTAAGCTGGCACAGGGGGTAACTACCGTGGTCGCCGGTAACTGCGGTTTCAGCGCGGTGCCAATCGACCCGTCAGTTGACCCAAGCCGCGCGAGCGGCGGCATACTCGCCGGCCTTGAGGGTTCATTTACAGATTTGGAGGGGTACTTCGAGGCGGCGCTGGATAGAAAACCTGGTATCAACAACATGATGTTGGTCGGGCATAACACCGTTCGAACCTTGGTGATGGGCATGGAAAAGCGGGCCCCCAGCGCCGGCGAACTAAGCGCCATGAAATCGCATGTCAGCAAAGCACTTGAGCAAGGTGCCTGTGGTTTTTCAACTGGATTGATCTATAGACCGGGCCGCTGGAGCGATACCGAGGAAATCATCGCCCTTGCGAGTGCTGCCAACGAATTTGATGCGCTTTACACGACCCATATGCGCAACGAAGGCGACGACTTACTTGAAGCGGTTGATGAAGCACTTAGGATAGGCCGTGAATCAGATGTTCACCTGCACATCTCCCACCACAAGTCAGCGGGCCCAGCGAACTGGGGCAAGGTCGGAGATTCACTCGCAAAAATTGACGCAGCGCTAGCGGCAGGACAACCCGTCACGCTCGATGTATACCCCTACACTGCCGGTAGCGGCAGAATGATCGAGTACTTTAATCTTGATAACATCAGCCGCGAACTGGCCGAAGTCATTCGTATCGCCAGTTGCCCGGCTTTTCGAGCGTACGAAGGCAAAATGTTAAAAGATATTGCCGCTCAGCAACAGGTCGATATCTGTGACCTGACGCTCACCATCCTCACAGCGCCGAAGGGAGACCGTACCATCTGCATCCAGTTCATCATCGATGAGCAGGATATCGCCACCAACCTGGCCCATAAGGACATGATGGTCGGATCAGATGGCATTCCGGACCTAAAAGGTAAACCGCATCCCAGGTTATTTGGAACTTTCCCACGCATTCTGGCCAAGTACGTGCGTGAAGATGGCGTATTGACGCTACCAGAGGCAGTAAGGCGGATGACTTCACTGTCTGCGCAGGTATTTGGGATAGAGAATCGCGGTCAGGTAAAAGAAGGTTACTGGGCTGACTTGGTGATGTTTGATGCCGCTACCGTAAAGGACCTGGCGACTTACGACGAGCCCAAGACAGAGCCAGCAGGCATATCACTGGTCGTCATCAATGGAAATATTGGGCTTCAGGATCGTCAACATCGACATGCTGGGTCAGGTAAAATGCTTCGTTTCAATAACAGCGCGTATGGAGAATAAAGATGCCTGACGCTTTTGTCATGGCACTGGCAGGTGGTATCTGTATTGGCTTAGCCACGGTTTTCCTGATGATCACGCTAGGGCGAATTGGCGGAATCAGTGGCATTGTCTTCTCTGCCGCCAAGAATCATGTCGAAAACCTCTGGGCGATCTTGTTTATTGCGGGCCTCGTGCTTGGTGCCTTCCTGTTTCACGTTAATTCAGATCGCCCAATCCCAGCATTCGACGTACCTATGCCATTGCTGCTTGCCGGAGGTTTCATTGTTGGGGTGGGCACCAAACTGGGCAGCGGTTGTACCAGCGGCCACGGTATATGCGGAATAGGCCGATTATCACTAAGGTCGATCATTGCTACCTGCACTTTTATGTTGTTCGGTTTTATTACCGTCTACACCCGCCTGCACGGAGGTGCCACATGAAACTATTGATGGCACTGTTGAGCGGCGTGCTTTTTGGGTTTGGCCTTGCGTTGTCTGGCATGACAGATGTCAACAACGTTATTGGCTTTCTTGACCTGTTCGGTGACTGGAATCCAACGCTGGCATTTGTGATGATCGGCGGAATCCTCGTAACCCTGCCCTTCTTCCAGTTTGGTCTGGTGAAGATTAGGGCGCCACTCTTTGCTGATATATTTAGATTACCCACGAGAACCGACATTGATGGTCGTCTACTGACGGGCGCCGCATTGTTCGGAATTGGTTGGGGCCTTGTAGGACTTTGTCCCGGCCCTGCCATTGCTTCCCTTGCTTACTTGAATGTCGATATTATCTACTTTTGCGTGGCCATGATGGCAGGCATGTTTGTGACAGATTTCGTGGACGGATTAATAACCGAAAAGTCATAATTTCGCCGTCGCACCCAGGAGCGCGCCCGCGGAAGCGTCTTTTCTGGAGGGTCTCTTTGGGAGGGTCCCTTTGGGAGGCTCCCTTTGGGAGGCTCCGAGGGCCAGTTAAAGAAACCCTATTGTTGGCTTCAGAACTGCGTCCGATGGTGAATCGCCGCCTATAAAGTCGTTCGGTATTCGCCAGCAAAAACCCGCTTATCAGCGGCAGTAACCTGACTGGCTGACATTCCAAAGCCCCCTCTCTGCGTCATGTCGACTCACCTGGTGCGCGCACATGACGGAGAAAGGGTGGCGTGCCCCTAAAACAAGGTAACCGCTCGTATTACAAACGCAATCCTGCGTCGAGTTCAATAACCCGGCCGCTCAAATACTCATTTTCGAAAATGTACTTCGCGGTATGAGCTACTTCTTCCGGTAGGCCAAGACGCCTTAGGGGAATACCCGCAGCCATTTTCTCCAACGCTTCCGGCTTCATGCTAGCAACCATTTCTGTTGCGATAAATCCTGGGGCAATCGCCGCCGCGCGGATGCCGTAGCGAGCCAATTCCTTCGCCCAGACAGTCGCCATCGCAGCCACCCCTGCTTTTGCCGCTGAGTAGTTAGTCTGGCCCATGTTTCCGGACCTGCTGATGCTGGAAATATTAATAATACATCCGGCAACGCCTTTCTCAATCATCCTGGAGGCAGCCTCGCGCCCGCAGAGGAAAACACCCGTCAGATTTACATCAATGACAGCCTGCCATTCAGCGAGCGACATCCGCTTTTCAATCTTGCCATCCTTGAACTTAATCATCAGGCCATCCCGCAGGATACCAGCATTGTTGATTAATCCATGAACCTCACCAAAGTCGGCTTCGATCGCGTCAAAAGCCCCAATCACATCATCTTCTTTGGCAACATTGGCCTTGTATGACTTTGCATCGCCGCCTGCGTCTTTACACAACTGCACTGCTTCAGCCAAGGGTTCCTCGTTCAGATCGATGAGGGCCAGATTGGCGCCTTCTTTTGCCATGACAATCGCCATTGCGCGACCTAGACCCTGTCCGCCACCTGTGATGACAATCGTTTTGCCGTTCAAATCCATGTTTTTCTCCTGCAGTCAATCCGCATGCTAAATCGAGGGCGAATAATGCCATTTCAATCTACGAAATGCACAAAGACCGGCCCATAAACACAATCTATGCCTCAATAAGCTGCACCCAAATACTTCATGGCCCAAAAAAGCGACGATTCGAGCCGATAAGGGCGTGTGCTTAGACATTTCCTATACACACTTATTTCATTGATTGATCCCGCTTAATCAATCAGCGGATAGGCTTTTCTTTTGCCCGCCCTTCTGCCTACACTGTGTCTAACTAGAACAAGGAATAAGGCCGATCAATGCCAAGAGAAGTCCACACGGCACGACTACAAAAAATTGAAGAACTCCGCGACGACATACTAAAAGCAGGAGATGAAGCACAGGAACTGAAAAAGCTCCCGGAATGGATCATTACCAAGTTAGTTGATGAAGGGTTTTTTCGCTTCGCGCTGCCTACTGAGATGGGCGGTGACAATGCCACTTCAATGGAAACAATAGAGATCCTGGAGCATATGGCTGCTATTGATGCATCCGTTGCATGGAATGTCATGCTGGGCTCCGAGATCAATGCCATGGCAGTTGGTGGCATGGATCCTGATCTGGCCAAAGAGATTTACCTGGATAACCCTAAGGTTGTCATGTGCGGTGGAGGCGGCCCAGGCAGCATACCCCCCCGTGCGGAGCGCCAAGCCGACGGCAGCGTTAAGGTCTGGGGTCAATCAACTTTTATTTCCGGCTGTCATAATGCTGATTTTTGTTTTATGGGCGCACCACTGATGAAAGGTGATGAGTTGGAAACCGATGATAACGGCATGCCAATCTTCAAAATGTGGTTCATTCCTAAAGATCAGTTTGAGATTGTTCGTACCTGGGATGTCGCAGGTATGCGAGGCTCCGGCTCAGACGATGTCAAAGTCGATGGCGCAATTGTTCCTGCCAAATATACCGGCATAGATCTCTGGACCGTACCAGCACACTATCCAAGCCCCGTTTACCGCATGCCGACCGCACTGCGTTTGGCTTACAACAAGGCGGCTATCGCCGTAGGCATCGCGAAAGGCGCACTTGAAGTGTTCGCTGACATCGCCAAGAACAAGATTCCCATGTTGACCTCTGCCTCTCTTGCTAACAGGGGCATTGCTCAGTACAGGATGGGTGTTGCCGAGGCTACCTACCGAGCATCTCGGGCATGGCTAATGGAATCAATGACCGCGGTCGAAGATGAACTCACCGGAAACTCTGACCTTCCTGGCGCCAAGACGACGCAAGACGCTCGACTAGCCTGCACGCACGCGGCGAACGAATGTATGAAAGTCGTCGACCTGTTACACAACACAGCAGGTACAACAGGCATGCGAACGTTCAGCCCGCTAGAAAGAAAGCTCAGGGATTCTCACGGTGCAGCAACCCATAGATGGGTAGCGCATCCACTTTATGAAGATCTCGGAAAAATTCTACTCGGCATCGAACCAGGGGCAGAGTTTGCGGGCGGAACAGGTACACCTGTTCTACCAGCACCGAAGTAGCCGTCTAGCAGGCTCTACAAAAAACGCCCGATTTATTCGGGCGTTTTTGTTTGCACTGAAAAATTGCAAGACTTAAAGGTTGAGCGCTATTAACCACTAAGACAAACGCTCACGACTGCACTGCAGTAGGGAAAGATCGCCGGGATGTTTCTAACGGTTGAGGCTCTGAATCGCAGACGCTATTAAACCTGCGCACTGCGTACTGATTTTCTGCACTAGACACTCGTCGTAGCCCTGCATGCCCGGTGTATGGATGTGACCTGTTAACGTGGCAGCACCGGTTTCCTGAATATACCGGATCACCCTGTACGCAATCTCATTAGATAGGTATCCACCACCGCTACCAAGGACAGCGGTTTTAGACTCAAGCGCCGCCAGGCTCTCTGCCTCAAACGCTCCCTGCTCTAGCGTTGTGACCAGTCTGTTGTCGTTAACTGGAAAATCGCCAACACAATGCTTCATCTCACCGGCGGGTAACGAAAATTCGACAAACTCTGGGCCGGCAAGATGTGGCGGTACAAAAGGTTTTTCCGCCGACCCACCACCTACCTGCCTGACATTATCTCTTGTCGATACAGATCGCCGCCTGCCTGGGAATCGCTCCAGGTCAAAACCCGCTCGACCCATACTGACGGTGATCACTAAATCCACTTTATCGCTAAAGGTTGCAAGAACTCTTTCAACCAGAAACTCATTAAAGTCTTTATAACGCACTGGAAATATCATCGAACGAATCTCAGCCGTTCCAGCACCTAACACTATCTGTTGGCATTGATGTTGGAGCGCAATCACAGCGGAGGGATTCCCTTGTTCTATGTGATCGTCCAGATGAAACGGGTCGAAGCCCGTCACCAGTACACGGTACCTTGCACCCTCGGAAAATTGATTGTCCAGCATGCCGCGGCTTGCCAGCTCAAACGCCAACAAATCCGAAGGTTCAGCGCCAAGTCGCCGCAGATGTCGAGATAGTATGAGGCGTTGCCAGTAGAGCGGCCGGTCATCAAATTGATCCTTACCAAAGGCGCTTGACCAAAGTTGATCCCCAATCTGATGAGGGCTCGCCCCAGGTGGTAAGCCTGTATGCCATACTTCTGGGGGAAGCAGAGACCCAAGCGAAAGCTTGGCGGCAGCGAGCCGTGATTCTTCAATAGAACTTTTTAACATCCGGTAAAGTTACACGAGTAACCCCAGTTCGCAAGGCACGTGTAAACTAAGGGTGTCATTTCTCCTCTAAAGATAAGCCACAAACATGATTCGATTCGGCGTACTAGGCGCAGCCCAGATTACTCCTGCAGCATTAATCTACCCATGCATGAATGAACCACTTGCACGAGTCTCTGTTATCGCCGCTCGAGACAGGAATAAGGCTGAAACCTTCGCATCTGCGCACCACATAGGCACGGTCTGCGCTAGCTATTCTGATGTCGTTAACCACGAAAAAATCAACGCTCTGTACAACCCCCTTCATATTTCAGCGCATCATCCCTGGACCATCGCCGCTTTAAAGGCAGGCAAGCATGTCCTATGCGAGAAATCTCTTGCGTGTAACGCAAAAGAAGCAAGGGAGATGAATCAAGTCGCTAAAGACCAGGGCCTGGTCTTGATGGATGCATTTCATTATCGATATCACCCTCTGTTCGCGCGAATGAAAAATATAGTCGATAGTGGAGAGCTCGGGGTTATAGAGTCCATTGACGCTGGCTTTCATATCCCCGTGACAGACCCGGATAACATTCGGATGAACTATCTCCTGGGTGGGGGCGTCACCATGGATATAGGCTGCTATCCCATTTCCTGGGTTCGACACTTGGCGGGTACGGAGCCTAAAGTTGTTGCGGCGATCGCAGAAGTTGGTCCACCCCAGGTTGACCTGTTTCTGGAAACAAAAATGGAGGCCGGGAACATTGCCATTACTACATCAGCCGATATGCGGGCGTCAGCATCCTTTAAGGCAGAAGTGACGGTCAGGGGAAGCAAGGGAGAAATGCGGGTCGATAACGTTGTTGCGCCACAAATGGGGCACCTTTTGACGCTAAACGTCAATGGCCAGACAAACCACGAGACGGTTGATCGCAGGCCTACCTACGCTTACCAGTTGGATGCCTTTATCGCTGCTGTAGAAAAAGACGAGCCTCTTTGGACTGATGGAGACGATGCTGTTGCACAGATGACCGTCATCGACCGATGCTATGAAGCCGCCGGTTTGCCCATCCGTGGCCTGGAGCTTTGATCGGGCAGCCGGGTTTACTTTATCCAATAACCGGGTTCGTTAGTGCTGTAACCAAGGCAACGATAGGTTTCATCGACTAGAGATTGCCCTCTTTCATTCAGCAAAATGCCTGCACCCATCTTGTTCATGCTGTATCCGAAACCAAGGTGACATTCAGTATCAGCAAAACCGACACTGCCACCAGCACCCGCATGTCCAAAGGCGTGCTTTCCCATGATAATGGTTTCTAGTGCACCCGACTCGCGGTGCCGGTTATCCATACTAAGCATAAAACCCAAACTAAATTTCGTAGGTGAAACCAGTGTCAAATCTTCATGGGTAATCACAGAGGCTGCCTGCATACGCTCAAGGCCAACCTTGTCAACAAAGCCCTCGCCGCCATTGGCAAAGGGTTTGAACATTCCCGCCATCCCCTTTCCATTGGCAATACCCCCTCCTGCTCCGTACTGACATAGATAACTTTCCGGGGCGTCTGTCTTAAATTTTCCATTATTGAGCAGCGCAATGTATTGCAACGACTCTTTGCTCTGCATAAGCGCAACGGTGTAGGGTGAAACTAGCTCCCCTTTTTTAGGTGTCCAACGCAGGATTCTTGAGACGCGGTGATGTTCTGATTCAGGCAGACCAATGTGAAAATCCAGACCCAAGGGCTCCGCGACACGCGTTCGAAAATAATCGCCTAACGAAAGACCAGAGGTGCGCCTGACTAGCTCTCCAACCGTCCAGCCAAACGTCGACATGTGGTAACCGTTTCGAGTACCCGGCTTCCATAGTGGCTCTTCTTCGGCCAACCGTTGTACCATGTAATCCCAGTCTAAAAAGCCGCCTTCCTTAATCGGTCTGCGGATAGCGGCAAGGCCTGCAGAGTGATTGAGCATCATAGCGACAGTGACGTCTTCTTTGCCCTGCTGGCTGAATTCAGGCCAGTAATCAGACACTTTTGCCTGTAAGTCGAGTTTTCCTTCACAGATAAGAATATGCGCACAAATTGAAACGGCAGCCTTAGTGACCGAATGCACAACGCTCATGGTGTCTTCCTGCCACTCTGATGCCTGGCGGGGATGCATTTGCCCACCCCAGAGATTAACGACAGTCTCCCCTTCAACATTAAAACAAACGGACGCGCCTTGCTCTTCCCGATCTTCAAAATTGACAATGAATGCGTCCAGTACGCTACGGAACTTGTCATCACAGTGACCGCGAATAGTGCCTTTCCCATCACGAAGCGGTATTTCTATGGGGCTACTCATTGTGTTACTGCCCTGTTTATCAAGAGCGAACATCCTATCATGCAACCTAATATTAGTACCCGAGGTTGCCTTTAAAATTCTCTGGCTGGTCGCTATGTAGGGCAGAAGATGGGTTGCACCATTGACGCTTTATCGACGCAAGGACCACCAAGAAACTTCCAGCAACATAGCTCGTTTTAAGCTAGTGTGGCGATATTCAAGACCCTTTCTTTTATGACACTTCCCGTTATGACACTTCCCGTTATGACA
>TARA_B110000285_G_scaffold44117_1_pt1 | contig 12288 bp, 18 predicted proteins | sample TARA_B110000285 | Tara Oceans TARA_B110000285 (sample SAMEA4397756) | marine metagenome | biome: Polar Biome; feature: [SRF] surface water layer (ENVO:00010504); material: water (ENVO:00002006), including particulate matter (ENVO:01000060) such as... | depth 5 m
CAAAAAATTTCAGATATTCAATATTGTTATATGTAAAAATAGGTCGCATTTTTCTATATTCTCGAACAATTATACGTTCTTCTGTCGTTTTTGTGTGTACACACGGCTCTAAAGGGCATTCACACAAATAACACTCTTTTGTCCACTTAAGATTCATTTAAAAGTAAAAGGTTTTATCTTTTATATTACTCACCTAAAGTGAATATATACATTCTTTTAAGTCTTATAAATAACCACATCTTTTACGAACCTAAGTTATTTTATTTTTAGTATAAATTAAGATGTCGCAATACTTTCTACCGACCGTGATTCAAACGAATTTTAGTGATACTAAAAATGTACTCACTAAAAAACATCAATCGAATATTCAAAGTTACGATGACTGTTTACGTGTATCTAAAACTTTAAAAACAAGTAAAAAAACACCAGAGGAAATGGCGATAATTCTCGATAAAATGAGAAAAAGGAAACTTGAATGTAAAAAAACAAGACCGATACAGCTTTTAGATTCTGTACCTAAACAGGACGTTTCTGAATCCCGTAATATATGTAAAGCCTTTACATTATCAGGAAAAAAATGTACATTCAAAGCTGTATGTGGGGATTACTGCAAAAAACATAGAATAGACAATCAAGTGCTAGGAACTAGACCAAAAATAAATATTTCCTTATTATAAAAAAATGTTAGATCAAGAAACACTCAGACCTGTCATAATAGCCATGGCACTTTATCTCGCAATTTCAAAAATCGTACCCGAACTTCTTAAGAAACCAACCAATATTAAATTTATCGATGATATCGTCGCCATGCTCATTGCCCAGAGAGGATCACTCATGTCCGGTGCTATCTTGACCGGTGTTATCACTTTCCTTACTAATTACATTGGTGATGAATTCTTGTAATACATTTTCTTTACACGTCAACATATGAGTCCTCGGATGTTCCATATACCTTATTTTATTGGTGTATGCATCTTCCATAAATTCACGTAATTGTTTTTCATTTGGTTTTCCCCATTCCATACCAGCCTTAAATAGAAAATCGTCCTTTACGAGTTTTTGACGTTCACAGTCTATCGTATACGGTGTTTTTATATATTCAGGCGCACCCCCATAATCCGTTATAATGACGGGTTTATTCCTCAGAGCGGCTTCCACTGCACCCATACCTATACCTTCTGAACTCGAAAAACTTACATAACAGTCACCCAGTGCATGTATTTTTTCCATTTCCTCGTCGGGGATAAGACCATTTATAACTTCGACGTTTGATATATTTATTTGAATTGGTTGTTTACACGTCGCTTTTATCAGAAGTCTCGAATCTGGTTTATTCATACGAACAAACGTTTCAATAATTTTATTAAAATTTTTCCTTGGATCGGTTATATTTCCAATGTGATAAAATGTGTATGGTTTATTATCAGGAACGTGTGCGTGTATAATATAAAAATTTGTTTCGGGAAACTGTCGTTTAAATACACGACGACAAAATTCACTTGGTACAGCGATTCTATCAAAAAGTTTAAACAGTTTACCGTAATCTTCGTGTACAGTTTCAGTTTCACATATAGTCATACACGTAACGTGTTTGATTTTACTTTTAATTTCGGGTATTTTATCTAACCAGTATGGTACAGGTAAAGCATAAATAAATGCACGTTCACATATAGGTATATCATTTTGAAGTTCAATGTACTGGCTCCCAGGAAAAAGACCCATATATTTTTTACACTGTTGACCTATTCCACTTAAAAGAGATGGACCGATGAATAACATTTAGTATAAAGATAATCTTTCTTTTATATATATTACGCGATGGACTCTGTCAGAGAACAAATTCAAAATCAACTTGCACGATCGAAAATTAATTCGGATCAACTTTATAGTATCATTAAACAAATTGCTGATCACATTGATGCACCAAAAGATGTATCTCCAGCTCCAGCGCGAACTGTGAAACCAGTGCCAGCGCCACCAGTGCCAGCGCCACCAGCGCCACCAGCGCCACCAGCTCCAGCGCCACCAGCTCCAGCACCAGCACCAGCACCAGAAACACCAAAGAAGAAAGTTGTTAAACGTGTCGTTAAAAAGAAGGTTGTGGAATCGGAGGAGTAAATTTATTTTTTACAAATATAAATCCACCTATTACCATAGTTATGAACAGCATTAAGTAACGTAATGGGTACTTTTTCTTTTTTTCTATTTCCATTTTTTCGATATCCTCCTTATCTGGAAGTTTTTTAACGTTTACGTTAAGATCATCTATCTTCCCGATAAGTTTATGTAAAGCTTCAAGAATTTGAACCTCTCTATTTACAGGTTTTTCCTTAACATCTATGGTTGTAACTTCGAGAACCATATACCATTCTGCATCCGGTTGTAATGTAACGTAATCTGTATCTTCTTGAAATTCATATAACTTAAAATGAAGTTTTTGTATAGATATGGGATTAAATAGGTTTGTTTGTCTTGGGAACGCTTTCCATTGTTTATCCCTTAATATAGTATGTGCACCATGATTAAAATGTCTTTCGAGTGGTACGCGTGCTAAAATTTGTCCGTTACGTTCATCAAGTATTTGAGCACGTTTAGGTATATCTTCGCATGTTATATCAATGTACTTTGCAATACTACTCACGTGAGTATCAGAGTTCGGGTTTGCCTGTCCAATTTGTGTCACGTAAAAATCTACTGGTTTTAGACCGCACACTTGCGTCATATCTTCTAGATGTAAATTTGATTCGAGTGTAAGATCAATACTAAACGTATTATTCGAACCATTTACATATTTCGAATCTATAATTATATACTGAACCTTTTTAGGTAAGTCCTGGAGTGAAACCATCTTGTATTTAGTATATAAAAAAATAAATATAAATAACAGCAGTAATGTTTTCGTTTTATTCGAGTGTGTGTAATTTATTATCACCTCGACCAAAACCCGAACCTACATCTATAAAAATGTGTGAAAATGACTATATCATATCTAAAAATGAAGCGAATGAAATAATCATTTTAGAGGTTCCTAAGAAACCTAAGTTTACATACTTCTAATGAAATGTATAAAAAATGAAATGGACGACTACATTGCCTTACACACGTACGACTATAAACTCTCGTTTTGTCAAGCGACAAACGAACTCCCGAGTGACATGCAAAGACTCGTATGGGAAAAACTTAATACGTACGAATCACGTGATCTCGTGTGTCCGGGAGCCCCTCAACGAGCCTCCGGAAATCCACGATTCTCAAAAGAGAGAATCGAAACTCTGGTTAACCGATGGAGAGAAAAGTGGGGCGAACCTACTCCGTGAAAGTATGAATACACTTGCACGCGAACAAATGTGTTTAGATGATTACGAGCGTAGTGAATACGATTCATATTCACTCGTACTTTATAAATTACTTCTGGATGATCTTAAATACCAAAGACGTGAATTACAATATTCTAATATTTTCGGTGATAAATGGAGAAAAACACCCGCAAATACGAGTAATTTATTAAATATTCATAGACGTATATATGAAGTTGAGAAGAGTTGTAAAGATTTTATAAAAAAGGAACGCGCATTTAAGAAAAAGTATTTTCAAGATGAAAATTATATTATTAAAGGTATAGATATAGAGTAAATAAATTGTAATATGTTAAACATAATAAATCCGTACACAAAAACCATTAGAATATCATGTCCTACTAAACGTAAAGAAGGTATAGCTGAATACGAACAAGTCAAGGCTAAAATCAAAAAGTCTACTTTACAATACGGTGTAGCTATTTCGACGTATAACTTCATTTTTCATACACCCATTGACGGTGTATCTGCTACTTTAGGGACAATTGCATCGTGTATTTATGTAGACTCGTTGTCATCATACGTCGATAATATTGAAAGAATACCCGTTTTGAATAAACGATTATTGTTACCGACGTGTCTCGCACTAGCCGAATCAACTTGGAATTCTAATGATTTACCATTTGATTTTAATATGGGGGCAACTTTATTTGGGTTTTTAGCGTATAAAATGGCATTTTATCAAATTGTGGCCGAAGAAATATTGATGTATAGTGAAGACCTAAGTGATATAGATCAATTATAATAAGTATACTATAAAAAAATGTCTCTCATTTACCAACTTACAAAACAAGCTGTCTCTCTTGAAAGAGATGAAAAACTTGACGGTGTTCTTTCGAGTTTCCGAACCGATCAATTTTCAACTGGTACACCTTCTAAAGTGTATGGGGTGAGACTGAGATCAAACTTTCCCCAGGATTTAATAAAGTTCAAAAAAGAACTTAATTACGTTGCTTATGTGGGTGTATCTACATTTAACGATAAACTTCACTTAGTGGACTTTATGTATGAAGAGAAATACGAAGATGGTACTCGAATTGGTATTATTGAACCAGTAATCCAAATTCTGGCAAACGATACACTGAATACCACGGTTGTACCGCGACACGTCCCGGAAGAATGGGTCGAGTTCTGGATGAATTACTTTAAAAAAGAATTTAACTGTCAAAAAACTTTATTACAGTTTGTTGAAAAAAATAACCTTCACGGAAGTGTTGACTGGACGGAACTTTATAACTCGTTTCCTGAAAATATGGACTTAAAACTTAGCAACTAATGTGTAATATAATACGATGAGCCTTACTTACGAACTCCTTAAAAACTGTACCACGATTGTCGAACTTTTCGATGTTAATGAACTCTTTTCTGAATTAGCCGGTGAAAAATGTAAAGTATACGGTTTACGCGCTGATTTTGGGTACCCTGTACACCTTATTCCTAAAAGTACGTATAAGTATATTGCGTATATTGGTATTTCTAATAGAAAATTAGAAACATCGTATGGTCAAGCTCAATTTATTGAATTTTATTATGAACCTAACGATATTGGTATTTTGGAACACTTTTTTGATATGTACCTCGAAAGTGAAAAAGAGATTCTTAAACAATGTGGGTGTAAAGGTGATGAAGAGTTTACCGTCGAAATTTTCCCAAGTAAAATCACGAAAAAGAACCTTTCGTTTTGGAAATCGTATTTAGATGATCAACATTGTGTTAACGATAGAATTTCTTTACGTGATTTCCTTGATGATTATGAAATTACGTACCAAATCGACCACGATCGATTATACGATCATTTACCGGAAAACATCGACGATTTGGATAATGAGAGTGAATACAATTCGGAATCTGAATCTGAACTCGAAGAAGGTGAAATAAGAACCTAAGTACGAGATTATAAAAAATAATCAAGAAAAATGCGTCCAAATTGTGTACACGAAAACTGTCTCTGTCGCCAAGGAAAAAACGGGTTTTGTGTAAAACACCGTGAAATTGGTGAAGCCGTTGAAGCCCTTTTACTTTTAAGAAAAATAACAAACCTAAGTTGTAATGAAACAAAATAAAAAATTAATATATTAAAAATGGACGCTCTTACCACGTTAATGCAAACGCTCGACCTCAATTCTAAGATAATTTCTGAAGGCGATTATCTTAAAATGTGTGATTCGATCAAAAAGATTCACGACTATATCAAATACGAAACGGAATCTGAGAGTGATGATGAAGAAGAATTTAGAATTCGTCGCGTTGATATACCCATACCTTTTTCTCCGATGCCTCGTCTCCCACCATTTGGAGATAATCTTGACGATCTTACGATATACGATACGGTACCGCCACCATATGGAGACGAAGGGGATTTTATACACGTGGATTTACCGGCTATACGAACACCACCACCTATTCCGGAACCGTTACGTGATTACGAACTCGAAGATGAACTTATGGAAGTAAACAGACTAATCCACGAAACGTTAAAAAAAGTGGAAAAACTAAAACATAGACGAAACGTGACGAACTTTGTTCGCCAAGAAGCTGTGAAACGACGTGCACGGGAACTCGGTATTCGATTACCTCGATATACGGTTGGTTCACTTTTAGATTCAGGACACGACGTTGGTAATGTGCGCATGTTCTTCAAAGATTACCTGGAAGACTATAACGATGATATTGATAGACAACACGAAGAATTATCAGAAACGTTAAAAGAACTCGAATACGATAAAACAGCTATAATAGACGAACTTATAAACTTTTAATTAAATATCATTTTACACCATTTTTCGTTAATATTGCCGAAAGGCGAATACTCAAACAATAAATGTATTAACGCCCCTGAAATAATTAGAACACCTGTACCTTTATAAATATATTTTGTAAGACCCATAACTAAAACTTGTAACATAAGACCTATGAAGAGTGCTTCCATCAGGACGGTGGTAAACTGACGCATTTTTTATATATTACTATACTATATAAAAAAAATGGATTACCAAGGAATTGGAATGTTACTAGCTGTCGTCGCCTTTATGGCCATCTTCATAAGTGTATTGGTCAATAGATCTAAAACGTCGAATAAGAATGCAAGTCTCGTCGGACCAGAAATTGAAATGAAAGAAGAATAAACTAATTTAAAAATAATATCTCGTGATATATAAAATGATACTCGTATTAGCTATCATTCTATTTATCATATTTTTGATTTATAGTATAAGACCCAGTAAGAGTGAAGAGTATACACTCGAGGGTCTTAAACTTTCATGGGCGAATAAATCGAGTATCGAAGGGGTTGTTACGAAATGGGTCGTTACCCTGAAAGATTCTTCAGGGAGTGTAATTCACTCGTACGAAAATAGTGATGCGGGTAACCTTAAAGACTTTACGGATGTGACCATGAACATATTAAACAATAAGGAGTTTGATGAAAGGATTATAGGCGATAATACACTCGAATTATACTATAACGATATTAAACCTGATACTAAATTGTATACGAAAACCGTAACTTTTACACGAGACGATTTTGGAATGGCATTAGATACGAGTAATCTTGAAGAAATTGATATACCTCCACCTCCACCTCCAGCTTCACCTCCACCTCCAGCTCCACCTCCACCTCCACCTCCACCTCCACCTCCACCTCAACCTATTTACACAAAAAAAGATAATAGAGTGTTATGGTCAAGTAAAAAACTAGATCTAGATAGTGGTTACGATGGCAAGGGGAATGGTGGTACACTTGCTGGTAAAGATTGGAAAAGGTCTAGACTAAACGCAACTGTAGATGAATGTAAAAAGAAGTGCGACTCATTTCCAAAATGTATAGCCTTTTCACATCTTACAGGAAGAAAATGGTGTTACTTGAAACATTCAAATGATTTAGGTAAAACAAGTAGTAATCGTAAATACGATTTTTACTATAAAAGTTAATTCAAAAAAAATATACACCACTAATAAAAGAAACACCGAGATGGCAAAAGCTGTTATACTCGGACTATTTGCTTTATTAGTTGTAATCATTGTCGGTATAGCTTTGACTGTTTACTTTACTACTAAAAAAAGTGGTGAAGAAACATCAGACAAACCCGAAATTACATTAGATGCCGCATCTAAAAATTTAAATCCACGTGGTGATGGTACTGACGGGGATGCGACGGTAGATACATCAGAAGGGTACAAAATTGAATATGCTACGGGCGACGATTCAGGAAACGAAAGTATTGATGTGAAAATAACATGGACGACGGGTATGGGTTTTGATACAGTATCAAAACTTATTTTTAGACGTGAAATTGGGGGTACCAAAGTTCAGGAGGATATAGTTTATGATTCGGGAACAGGGCTTGACAATAATAGTAACGGTGAAATAACATTTAAAGGTGTGAATTTAACAGATTCGAGTAAAAGTGTCGTTGGTGCGAATAAGGTATCTGTTTGGTATAATAGTGTAAGTGACGATACGTTTTTAGTGGATACGGGTGACCAGATCAAAATCGAACAAAGTGATATTGATACAACCCTCAATTTAACTGAAGTCCAGGAAGTTGCCATTCCAATTACAATCGCGAGTGATTCGTTTAAATTTGAAATATTAGGTAAGGAAACGCTCTATTTAATCGAGGAGTTTCACATATGTTTTAAAATGAAAAATTTGGATGGTGGTAAAGTTCAGTTTACTAATTTAATTACTGGTAATGCCGACAAATTATGGGATAATACTGATGCGTATAGACTTAAAAAGTATAAGGATGGGTACATGTTGGGACACCCAGACAATAACAGGAAAGAAGTTTTGGTAAGAAAGGTATTAACAAAAGATGATATTGATTTCGGTGGTAAATTTATTAATCATAAACCAACGTTTAAAAAATTAAAAGACATGAATAAAGACGAGTATGCTCGCGCACTGTTCCATTTAGAACCCGTGCGTACCGCTCTTCGTTCGGATCAGAACGATGGAAAAATGGGTTCTGGTGCGGAATATCTATCACCCGGTGGGAAGTTTACGTTTAAACAACACCCTAATATGATATCTTTACACATTTATGATCACACACAGAAAGGTGATGTCTGGGCATCGTCAAAGGCACCCGAATTTAATAAACCGTGTGATACAGCTAGAATACAAGGGGATGGTAACTTTCTCATGAAAGTAACGGGGTCTCAGGATGATTGGGGGTATAGAAGTGATACGTGGAGTTGGGGTACCGGTAATGGTCCATATAGACTTGTTGTTGGCGATAATGCAACCGTTGCGATTGTGAAAAAAGATGGTCGGATTATACACTATGTCTTCCGCGCAAAACCGATTAGTATTGCAATGACAGGTGGTGGTGCCCCTAAATGGTATTCTTGGACCGACCCAGCGAACGCGTTTAAACATCGTGGTTTAGCAAATATTCACGAAAATTGGTATAAGAAATCGAACGAAAGTGGGGTGATTAAACTTCAAGGTGGGCGACACGCTAAAGATTGGGGGTACAAATGGATTGCATTTACATTATCCGACGGTAATGCTGGACACCATTACGAATTGTTTGGTGTCCACTCTACATATGGTACAAATTATGTATACTTACCCGACGGGGCGTGTGATATACAAAGTAATCATAAGAAAGTAAACGGTGCGGGTGTAATAACGGGTCAAAAATCTGATTCGACTGCGTCTACATCATATAAGGGTCCCGAACATACGAAACTGGGTGGTTACGATACATGGAAAATATACTATATTCCAAGTTTACCTTTGGAAGGGTATGTTAATAAAAACAATCAACATGATGTAATACAACCAAGTGAAGACCAAAGGAAAGAAGAACAATTCGGAGCTGAACAGTGTCGAACACGCGCAAATGAGTTTGATGGAGCAAACGCATTTGTTTATAGATCATATAGAAGTGATACTGATGGATGGACACATACATGTGGACCAGTTAAGTTATTTAACATAGATAATTTGAGAGGGAACGTGAATTACGAAACCAACCCTGCGCGTCATGAAACTGGGTGTACTAATCCATTAAAAAATGCACGAACGGGGTGTACGACTGCGATCGATGTACCAGAACGTGGTGGTACCCATAAAGGATCAGTTAGATGATAATTAATATTCAAAAAAAATATACTACTAATAAAAGAAACCCCGAGATGGCAAAATCAGTTGCTATACTCGGACTATTTGCTTTATTAGTTGTAATCATTGTCGGTATATCTTTGGCCGTTTACTTTAATACTAAAAAAAGTGATGGTGACGAAACATCAGACAAACCCGAACTTACATTCGACGCAAATGCTAAGAAAACAATCAACCCCCAGGAGGGTGAAGATAATGGTACCCAGGAAGGGTACGCGATAGAATATGCGGAAGGGGACGATTCAAGTAAATTTATCGATCTTACATTATCATGGACAAATGGTAGTGGGTTTGACTCTGTAAACAAACTTATATTTACGAGGTACGTGGGTACAACAAAAATCCAAGCCGACCAGGAAGTTACAGAAAAATCGGCGTTAGCAGATTACGGTACTGGTTCCGTTACATTTAAAGGCGTTGACGTTACAGAAGGCGTCGATGTCAAAGGTACAAACATAATTAAGGCATATTATAACGAAGTCAAACCAGATAATTTATTAGCAACCGCGGAACTTGATATTTCCGATGATGATTTCAGTTATACACTCGCGGGACCATTCGGTGATCTCGACGTTAAAGTTACCATTAGTAGTGAAACGTTTAAACTTACAAAATCTGTAAAGAAAACGTATTACCAAATTTCGCACGCACCAGGTCGATGGTTTAACGTGAATCAAAATAGTAATGGTACTATTAAATTTAAATTTGATGACGGTACGTTTCTTAAGTTTGGTGGTAAAGATACGTTCAAATTAGTAAAATATAAAAATAAAAAAATGCTTACAACCCCAGACGGCAACGTTTGGGTACATAATAAACAAGCGTGGAAACCAGTGGGTAATCTTGACAAAGACGATTTTAGGTTTGCACAGTGTGATTTGTTTGGGGCAAATACAATCATGCGTAGTGGCGATAAAGCATTAAACCCATCTGATAAAATATGGAAATCACCAAACGGTGAATGGCGAGCCGTGTATCAAAAAGGTGACGGAAACTTTGTCGTGTATAAAGAAAATGATTCGAAAAACACCGTTTCCGCATATACAGGTTCGCAAGGGAGTTTCAATTTAACACTGAGTACGAACGGTAATCTTGCATTTAAGAAAGGTGCTGATGAACTTATTAAGAGTTCGGGTGGACACACATTTTCTACGAAACAAGGATTAAAACCACCCTTTACATTTATGGTTTCAGATTTTGGTGGGTTACACGTTATATCTAAGGAAGGTACGGAAGTTATGAGTCGTTCAAATCAATTTTTTGGAACTTATTCTAATTATCATAAAACACACGCCGGGGACTTGTGGGGGTTCGATGTAGGTAAACACCACGGTTCGAGCTTTGGAATATGTGCAGATCACTGTGATAAGAATATAAAGTGTGCCGGATTTACACATAATCACACAAATAATAACTGTTGGCTGAAAGGATATGATACGCGTATTTTAGCAGTGGCATCTAATAATAATCAAAATGCCGATAGATGGTCCAATACTAAAGAGAATGGTGGAACCGAATGGATTGATGGAGACCAATATTACCAAAAGAAAATTGATTCACTGTGTTACCGAGACAGATATCCAGATTTACAAACTGCTTTTGGTGATAAACCAGTAAATCTTAGAGATCACTATTTTAATCACGGTATTGGAGAAGGAAGAAACGCAACGTGTGATACAACAAGACCTGAAAAATCCGGATTTGGTTATATAAACCCTGGTAATGACACCACTAGTTATACAAATGAGCACGACGGGGTAACAAAAATGAGTGCAAAAGAATGTAAAGATTACGTGAAGAGTAAAGGTCATGAAGTTTGGGGGTATAGAACACCCGCACATGGTTCTAACACATACCATAATACGTGTTATGCGTATAAAAAAGCTAATCTTTCAACAAAAGGTAAATTGACTGGTGATGCTTATCACTTCACGGGGTGTGTCAATGGAAAAACTTTAGAGTCTGGGTGTACACAATAAATAAACAAAACCTAAGTGAAATAAAAATAGTCTAAAAATATAAAACTCAAAATGTCGGATTCTATTGAAAATATTCTTATCGGTATCGTTCGTGATTCGAACAACCACATTGACAAAATAAACAACAGCGTCCTTTCCAACAATAAGTTATTACAAACACTTGTTGAAAAGGTTACAAAAATCGAAGAAGAGAATAAATGTCTTCGTGAAAAGATGGATTCGGTTATCGAAACAAATACACTTTTACGTGATAAGATCGAACACTTGGAAAAACCAAAACCAATCACGAAGAAATCGAGTAAAGTTCCTAAAGAACCTAAAATCGAGTGTTCGGCAATGACGGCTAAGGGACACAAGTGTACGAAACCATGTGTACCCGGTGAAACGTATTGTACATTACATACGAAAATGAACAACAAACCACCCGTTGAACCAAAAAAGAAACGTCCAATTCTAAAGAAGAAAAAGAAAGAGGTTCCCTTACACAATCACAAACCTGGTGAATTACCAACTGAAACGTGCGAACTATGTGAAACCCACGGTGATATATTTGATCCTGATATGCCTGATTCAGAGTTTGAGGAATCTCAGGATGATGGTGATATATCTATAGAGGAAAAGTTACGTAAAATGCTTGACGAAGAAGAGATCAAGTCTGAATAAAAAATACAACATTTACTGAATATAGACATGAAATAAAACCCATATACACTATACTTACCACAATTTATAAAACTCAAAACAAAAACTTTTTTTATTTTATACAAACTCCCTCATCGACTTTGTTCAATATTTTTAAAAATAATTTTTTTTATGATTA
>TARA_B110000285_G_scaffold77791_1_pt1 | contig 12283 bp, 8 predicted proteins | sample TARA_B110000285 | Tara Oceans TARA_B110000285 (sample SAMEA4397756) | marine metagenome | biome: Polar Biome; feature: [SRF] surface water layer (ENVO:00010504); material: water (ENVO:00002006), including particulate matter (ENVO:01000060) such as... | depth 5 m
ATGTCTACAAGAATACAAATAATATAAACTAAAAATAACCTTTGAGAGTTATTAATATTTCTTTCGCCATCTTTTGGGTATTGAATTCTCTTTGTAACCATAAACTTTATTTTCTAATAATTTTCTTATCCTTAAACATCAGGGAGTACAAAACAGGTACCACCGCTAAAGTCAAGAATGTACCAACACCCAAGCCATATGCAATAATATTAGCCAAGCCATAAAATAATGGGTCATGAGGAATTATTAAAGTCAGTAAGCCTAAAGTTGTTGTTAATGTGGTAATAATAATGGGTCTTAACCTTTGTTGGCAGGCGCTAACGATTGCATCATAAATTTTCTTACCCATCTCCCTTTCTAAATCAATTCTATCAATCAAAATTATCGCATTATTTATAATAATGCCTGCTAAGCTGTAAAGACCGAGCGTGCCCATAAACCCAAAGTTTGATCCCGAAATTAATAATCCTAATACAGCGCCGATGAAAGACAGAGGAATAGTAATTAGAATAATTAATGGTCGTCTAAACGAATTGAACTGAGCAACAAGAAGGATAATAATAAGACCAATCACCAAAGGGACATTCGCAGAAAGTGAATCTTGTGCTTCCTTAGACTCTCTTATAACGCCATCGTATCTGATCATATGATTAGATGGTAAGCCATCATTTAACTCTTCAACAATTGGATCTAATACCTCTCTAAAGTCCTCAGCCGTTGCGTTCATATTTTTTGCTTGTACAGAGACTGTTCTGAATAAATCCTGCCTAGCGATACGTGAAAATTGATTTTGCCCTTCGAAATCTGCTATTTGGAATAAAGGCACATTGTTATTATTGCTTGATGAGTAAACATTTAACGTCCTCATCCTATCCATATTAAATCTTTCATCATCCTCAGCTCTAAAGAGAATTGGGATAATATTATCTTCTTCACGAAATTGAGTAACCTCTGAGCCTTCAAAATAAGCATTGAGCGATTGCGCAATATCATTTGAAGAAACACCGGCTCTTCTCGCCCTCACCTGGTCAACTTTAATTAGAATTTTTAAAGTTCTATTTTGCCAATCTGTTCTTATATCAATGGTGCCAGGTATTTCATGCAACCTATCAACTAATTGCTGAGCTTTAGCATAAATAACATCAGAATCAGGACCCACTACTTGAAGCTTAATTTCACTTGAATCACTCGAACCCAGAAACATTTTATTAACTCTAAAAAACATACCTGGAAATTGATCATTTAAATTATTTTTTAAATTTTCAATAGAGCTGTCTTGTTCTTCTACATCATCAATGTTGATAATTATAAATCCCATATTATCTGCAGCATCGTCAGGAGCAAGGGATAAAACAAAGCGAGGACCACCAAAACCCACATAACCAGAATATGATTTAATATTTGGGAATAATTCTCTGTCATTTAGAAGTCCAAAAACTTTTTTCATTTGAAACGTCATTTCTCTTTGGGAGGTACCAGCGGGTAGTTGGGTATAAACCAAGATTTGGGGTCTATCAGAGTCCGGAAAAAAACGTTTTGGTACCTCTTTACTTGCCATTATTGAAAATATAAATGCAGCAAACATCGCCGCTAAAAATAGAAACCTGATCTTTAAAATACCTTTCAATAAAAAACCGTAGCCGATCGATAGTTTATAAAAAATCCCTGATGTTTCTTTTTCTTTACTTTTTTTCTTATCTATTTTTAAAAAGTAATAGCAAAGTATAGGTGTTAGACAAAGCCCTGCTATCCATGATGTCAATAAAGCCATTGCTATGACCAGTGAAAGAGACCTTGTGTATTCTCCTGCTGTTGATTCTGCCAACATAAGCGGCAAAAAAAATAAAATAGTTGTTAAGGATGAGGTAAGTAAGGGGATAGTCAGTTCTTTACCTACCCCTTTAAGGGCTTCAATTCTAGAGATACCTCGTTCTAGCCTTTTCATAAAATCCTCGGCCACAACAATACCATTATCTACGAGCAAACCTAAAGCAATGATAAGGGTTGCCAAGCTCATTCTTTCGAGCTGTAGATCATAAAAATTCATTAACGCGAGTGTTATCAGCATTACGGTTGGAACGATTGAGCCAACAATAAAACCCGTTCTAAAGCCAAGAAAGATAATGACTGAAAAAAGGACAATTACTAGTGTTTGCAAAACATTAATTGATACCCCATTAATGGTTTCCTCTACGACATCAGCTTGATAGGTTGCAATATCTAAATTATATCCAAAAGGCATTGTTTCTTGAATTTCAGCTATTACATTTAAAACTCTTGGCGAAAATTCTAAGAGGTTGTAACCATCCAGCATAGAAATGCCAAAGACAATAGCCGGTTTTCCATTAAAATATGCTGTTTTGTTGGGTGGATCTATATATCCGCGTTCAATAACTGCTATATCTCTCAAAGAAATAACGCTTTCTGTATCTGTTTTAAAGCTTGAATGGGGTACTGAGATTAATGTATCCCCTAGCTCTTCGATATCTTTAAAGTCACCAGTTGGCTCTAAAACAAATGATCTAGCGCCTGTATCGACCTGACCTCCTGGAAGAATAATATTTTGTGATTTAAGTGCAGCCGAAATCTGACTGGGATTAATCCCTAATTCTGCAAGCTTTGTTGATTCAAATTTTAAATAAATTCTTTCGTCTTGGACTCCAAATAAATCAATTTTTTTTATCCCTTTTACGCTATAGATAATATCTCTAATATGTTTTGCCATATCATGCATATCATTCATATCAAAACCATCTGAGGTTAATGCCATTGTTATGACAGCAACATCTCCAAATTCATCGTTAATATTTGGGATAGAGGCTCCCTCAGGCAATTCTTTTTCTGTGTCTTTAACTTTATTTCGTAAGTTTTGCCAAATAGCGTCTAGATTGAAGTATTTGTCTTCTATCTTGACATGAATGATTGAGGATCCTGTTTCGGAAATTGACGTAAGCTTCTTAATCTCTGGAATCTTACGAATATTTTCTTCTAATTTTTTAGTTATCAGAAGCTCAACTCTTTGTGGAGACATACCTGGGAATTTAGTTGTAACTATAGCTTCACGATTGACAATATTAGGGTCCTCTTGAGAAGGCAAAGTAAAATAACTGATGCCTCCATAGACCATTAGACTTACAACAATAAATAAAAATATTTTCTGATATTTAAAAGCTAATTCTGAAATATTCATTAAAAGATTAGCCTCAATTAAAGTTAAATATTTCTATGTCTTGCTCTTGAAGAATAACTTCTTGATTGTTTCGAAGGTATGGAATACCTGCCACTGCGATAATGTCACCAGATTTTATGTTGCCTTGAACATAAACATCATTATTTGTAATATTAAGTGGCCTTACCATGACTTTCTTGAGTCTGCTCGTATTTGAATCAAAAACATAAACAAAGCTTGATTGTTCATTACCAACACCCAAAGCAGAATTTGGTATCAAAATGCTTTCTTCAACGTCTTGAAAGTATACGAATGAAACCTCTGCTGTCATTCCTGCTCGAAGTTCTGATGACTGTTGAGTAAGATATAACACAACGGGAAACGAATTTGCTCTTGTGGCTTGTGTTCCAATTTCTTTTAAAGCTGCTTTCATTTCAAGGTTTTTAGCAGCAGGAAAGGTGACTGTATATATCTTATCTTGAACCAATTTTTTTATTAATGTTTCTGGGACATAAACAGAAACCTCAAGCCCTTGGCCACCATCAATTTTAAAAAGTGTTTCGCCAATAAAGACTTGCTGTGCTGGATCTACATCCTTAAAGGTAATTGTGCCATCGTAAGGCGCTCTAAGGACAGTATCTTCAAGGCCTTTTTTATTAATTGCTAAATTAGAAGCGGCAATCTCTAATTCTGTTTTAGCGTCTGATACATCCTGTTGTGAAACCGCCTTACTTTCTCGTGCAACTTTCATACGGTTATAATATGACTCTTTATTAACAAAATCAGCTTGAGCAGAGAGGTAGAGACTCTTTGGATCTCTTTGACTCAATCTCGCTAAAACCTGACCCTTTTTTACTTTACTACCTAAGTCAACTTTTACATCTGTGACATAACCACCGCTATTAAAACTTAGCGAGGCCCCTTCTCTAGGATTAAGTTGTCCAGACAATCTCCTTGATTGTTCCACACCGGTTACACTTACCTCCATCCATGCAATCTTAGGAATTGGAGCATCCTTGGTTGGCTCATCTTCATCGCAAGATGAAAGAAAAAAGCTTAAAAATATCAAAAGAATTATGTTTTTCATGCGTTATTCCTGAATCTGTTCATTAACAATTATTTCTGTTGCAGTTTCTGTATCTTCCCAACCGCCACCCATAGCTTTATATAATTGAATTATAAATTGCACTAAATTACCATTACTTTTCGCTAAATCATCTTCTTGAAAAAAGATAACCCTTTCAGCATCTTGAACTTCTTGAAAATCAATTAAACCAGAGGTATATCTAGCAAGTGTGATCTTATTTACCTTCTTTGCTGCACTTACCGACACATTCAGAGAGGCATTTCTTTGTTTCTCCTCTTTATAAGATTTAATCGCATTTTCCACTTCCTCAAATGCCCTTAATACCCTCTTTTCATAGTTTACACGAGCTTCTTCAACTTGCGCATCCTGAACCTCAATTGCCGCTTGTGTTGCACCTCCATCAAAAATATTCCATCTAAAATTTGGACCAAATGACCAATACCTAGAGTCAGAGCTGAATTGATTATCAAATTCTTTTGAATCATAACCAAAGGTACCGTTTAGATTGAATCTAGGATATTCCTCAGCAGTTGCAATACCGACCTCAGCTGTTTCTTGAGCCAATAACCTCTCCGCCTCCCTAATGTCTGGTCGTTGTCTTAGAATTTCTCTAGGGACCTGAACCACTGTTTTTTCAGGCACATGCGGAATACCATAACTCTGCTTCAACTCTGAATTTAAAGTGCCTGGATTTTTACCTAATAGTATTGCAAGGCTATTGGATAACTCATTGATTCTTGCATGAAAAAGAGGAATATTGGATTGTGCTGCAGCTAAGTTTTGTTCTGATTGAAGAAGATCAACTTCTGAAACAAGCTCAGCTTCATAGCGAGCGTTAACAATTCTCAAGGTATCTTTTTGTGATTTAACATTTTCAAGGGCATATTGAAGACGCTCTTGTGCGGTTCTTAAGGCAACATAATTATTGGCAATTTCTGCATACAAAATCACCATCACATCCCGATATCGTTCAACAGAGCGATCCAATTGAGCATCCGCTGCTTCAATTGATCTTCTTAAATAACCGAAAATATCAATCTCCCAACTGATATCAAGTCCTATCGATGAATAGATATCAGTATCTTTATCTCCCGAAACCGACTTACTTTTACTTTTTTCTGATACATCTCCTAGACCATCTAATGCCGGTAACTTTGCTCCCTCAGCAATTCCAAGATTCGCTCTAGCTACCTCCACTCTTGCGAGTGAAATTTTTGCATCTAAATTATCAACAGCAGCCCTACTAATTAAATCGTTTAAAACTGGATCATTAAAAAGTGTCCACCATTGTGTTTGGCTAACGCTTGCTTCAATAAATTCGTTATTTAATTGATTATCCCAATTTTCAGGTACCTCTAACTCAGGCGCGCCTTCATAGTCAGGCCCAACCGCCTTACAGGAAACTAAAAATAAAATAATTACTACATGACTGAGTGCTTTAAGATAAGTTTTCGTAATGTTCTTAGTGAAAATCATTGATAAAAATTATACCTAAATAATTTTTATTTCGACTTTAAAATTGAAATTTATTACAGTGAATTTATGTTATCTAAATAAAATTTAGCTTTTTTATTGATTTCAATTTTTTGGTGTTTATCCATTTTTTTAAGTTGGCTATTAACAATGCCAAGCCTTGGATTATTTGCGAGTTTATCTTGATGCCTATCAAAGAAATTCCAATAAAGTGAATTAAATGGACAGGCGTCTTCCCCGAGTTTTTCCTTAAGCTTATATTTACAATTAGAACAGTAATTACCCATTTTATTAATATAAGCGGCTGATGAAACATAAGGCTTTGTAGCGAGTAAGCCCCCGTCTGCAAACTGACTCATCCCTAGTGTGTTTGGCAGTTCTACCCACTCATAGGCATCAATATAAATACCAAGATACCATTTGTGAACTTCTTTAGGATCTAGCCCTGCCAGCAAACTAAAATTGCCTATAATCATCAATCGTTGAATATGATGAGCATAAGCATTTTTTAACGATTGAGAAATACTCAATGATAAACAACGCATATCGGTTTTTCCTGTCCAATACCAATCTGGTAACTTGACGTTGTGTTTAAAAAAATTATGCTGATCATACCCAGGCATATTTGCCCAATAAACCCCTCTTATGTATTCTCGCCACCCTAAAATCTGTCTAATAAATCCTTCAACTGATGCAAGAGGCAAATCTTTTTTATAATATGCATCTTCAGCTTTTTTTATCACCTCGTGCGGGGTAAGCATTTTAGAATTAAGCGAAAAAGATAAAAATGAGTGGAACAATCTCCAATTTTCATCATGCAGTGCGTCCTGAAAATTACCAAAATTGACTAAATCTTTTTCAATAAAACTTTCAAGCAAATTAACAGACTCTTCTCTGCTTATTGGCCAACGAAAGTTTGTTGCTTGACTCTCTCCAAAGTGCTCGATATTTTCATCATTTATTTCTAGAAAAATCTTTTCGTGATTATGGGAAGGCCTAAAGTCTTCACTAGAGCTTGGGTTGCCATCCCAACGCTTTCGATTCTCTGAGTCATAATTCCATTTTCCTCCAATAGGTTTTTCACCATCCATTAAAATAGAAAATTTCTTTCTCATGTTTCTATAAAATTCTTCCATCCGCCAATGTTTCTTTTCAGAAAAAAATGCTTTCGCATAAAGCTTTGGGATTAAGAAATGTTCTGTATCGACTGACACAGTTTTTATCTCTTGGATAGACTGAAGTTTTTTTAATTCGGTCAACAACCGATATTCGTCCGGCTCTTGATATTCTAATTCACTGATATTTCTTTCTTTGATAATACTACTAATGTTTTGGTGAAAACCCTGCTTATTTTCTTTGTCATTAATTTTTAAATAAATGACCTCAAAACCTTTTTGTTGGAGCTGTTTTGCAAAAAAACGCATCGCAGCAAACGTTGCTATTAATTTTTGTGCGTGATGTAAAACATAATTTGTCTCATCTTTGACTTCCATCATTACATAAGTAACTAAATGATTATTTTCTTTAAACCATGAATGATTTATGTTTAATTGATCCCCTAAAATTAATCTTAATTTATTCATACGGAAGTTATTATAGATTAAGTGGTTATATCTTTCCAAAATAATAAATCTATAATAAAATTCATGAACCTAGTTATTTTACTTAGGTGTTTGCACGGTATTTATTTGTTAATAAATTGTAAATACTGTGTTAAATTAATAATTGTTTTACAAGGTGTGCTAATAAAGATTTAAAAATTAAGTTATATTATTTATTAGCTCTCTTTATAAGGCATTTTTTTTAATCAAAGCGTAAAACAGTCTTTCGGGTGATGATGCTAAGACATTTTTGTTTAAACGTTTTTATAGGAGGGTTTTAAATATGTTAAATCCATCAGATTACGTTGGAGTTTCCTTTTGGCTGCTTTCAGCGGCTATGGTTGCTGCAACATTTTTTTTCTGGGTTGAGAGAGATAGAGCTGTAGGTAAATGGAAAACTTCACTTACAGTAGCCGCAATGGTTACAGGTATTGCTGCTATTCACTATTTTTACATGCGTGGTATTTGGATTGAAACAGGGAGTTCACCTACAGTATTTAGATATGTAGATTGGCTACTTACAGTTCCACTACAAATTGTAGAGTTCTATTTAATTCTTGCTGCTATTGCAGTTGTTTCTATTTCAGTTTTCTGGCGTTTACTAATTGCCTCTGTAGTTATGTTAGTTGCAGGCTATATTGGTGAAGTAAGTGCAATGGGAGACGGTGGTAGCTTATGGTCTGGTTTCTGGATCGGTATGGTTGCATGGTTATATATCATCTGGGAAGTATTTAAAGGTGAAGCAAGCCAAATCAGTGCAAGCAAAGGTACTGTAGCAAGTAAGAAAGCTTTTAATGCGTTAAGATTGATTGTGACTGTTGGTTGGGCTATTTATCCAATCGGTTACTATCTTGGGTATACAGGCAGCGCTGATGCCGGTACTCTAAATATCGTATACAACTTAGCTGATTTTGTTAACAAGATTGCCTTCGGTGTTGTAATTTGGGCAGCAGCTACATCAGGTACAAAAGCTAAGTAATTTTTGAATCTGTAGTGTAATATTAAAAACGCGTCATTTAATGGCGCGTTTTTTTTAATTCTTTTTTTTGATTTAGGGTGTAATGCAATTAGCTGACTACAATTTACTCTACAACACTTTATCCTTTGCGATCGCCACATTTGGCGCGAGCACTGTCTTCTTTTTTTGTCAGAGGTCACAAGTTGCGCCTGCTTATAAAACAGCACTCACTCTAGCTGGTTTGGTTTGCCTTATCGCGCTCTATCATTATTTAAGAATATTTGAGAGCTTTAATGAAGCCTATATAGTAATTAATGGCGTAATTACAGAAACTGGCGGACAATTGAATGTAAGTTATCGCTATGTTGGATGGCTTCTAACCGTACCCCTGCTATTGCTTGAGCTCGTCTTGGTTATAAGGCTAACAAGAGAAGAGACTTTTTCTTTGGGAGCTAAGTTGACTGTTGCAGCAGTTATTATGGTGCTCTTAGGTTACTCTGGTGAAGGATTAGTCGATGCTGATCAATTACATGAGAGATGGATATATTGGTCACTTGCAATGTTTCCTTTCTTATTCATTCTTTACAACTTAATCATAAAATTAAAACAACCTATATTAAAACAACCAAAAAATGTTCAAAGCTTAGTTAGTAATTCGAGATGGTTACTTATTGTATCTTGGACGATTTACCCCGTTGTTTATTTACTTCCAATATTTGATCCAAGTGCATCCTATGTCAGTCTGCAGGTTGGATATACGGTTGCAGATATCTTATCAATTGCATCATTCGGTATTATGATTTATTTAATCGCTCAAAGAAAATCGGATATTGGAGCATAAAAGCCAATAAAAAAAATAATCAATTATGAAAAAACATTGGGATAATTTTTTTGTACCGCCTGAGATGGATGAATTTTTAGACAAAGTTAAAATTGATTTTGCGAAAAGCTTTGAAGTTGATGATCAATTTTTATCTGCATGGCTGTCACACCACGGTGAGTCTCAAGGAAAATGGTTAAGGGCCAGGCTAGCGCTCGCAACAGGTGGTTTATTAGGTATTTCATCACAAACCTACATCAACTGGGCAGTTGTTTGTGAGTTAATTCATAGCGCATCCCTGCTTCATGACGATGTATGTGATCAAGATAATCTTAGACGTGGGCAAACGAGCTTATGGAAAGAGTTTGGAATATCTGCTGCTATCTGCACAGGAGATTATTTAATTGCTGAGGCTTTCAGAAAGATTACAGAAATTGATCAGGGCTGGCACCAAACGATTTTATTGAAGTTGCTCTCCTGCTCGGTCAAAGAAATAATTTTTGGGCAATCAAAGGATATAAGTATTAGTCCCTACAAAATGACATGGGATCAATATACAAAAATGGCAACCCATAAAACAGCACCTTTTATATCGCTTCCAATGATGGGTATGTTCGAATGTAAGGAATGTTCAAAAGGAGAATGTGAAGGACTTCAAAAGTCCTCTAATATCCTTGGACTTTCTTATCAATGGCTAAATGACTTAGAAAATTTAATTGGAATCGATCAAGATAAATGCACTGATATATATAATAACCACCCAAATGGGATGTTAATAAATATCTTAAAAAATCTCGAAGAATCAAAAAAAATAGAAATTATCAAAGATCCCCGGAGTCTTACTAAGTATTTAAATGAGGATGTATTCAAAAGCCAAACAGATATGATCAAAAATTTATTAAATGAAGCGAAAGATGAATTTCATAGAGTACCTAAAGTAATTGAGCCAGTATTGATGTCAATCTTTAACGAAATTAGTTTTAGAATGAAAAATTTAGATAAGGGTAAAAAATGAAACAGGTTGGAGTTATCGGGGGAGGTTTTGGGGGAATCGCAGCCGCCTTAAGGCTCCGTGCAAGAGGTAACGATGTAACCCTTTTTGATAGACTGGATGCGTTAGGTGGTCGTGCTCAAGTATTCAAAAAAAATGGTTATATTCATGATGCAGGCCCTACTGTTATAACAGCACCTTATTTATTTGATGAATTGTTTGAGTTATTTGGAGAAAAACTTGATGACTATCTAGATTTTCGACCATTAGACCCTTGGTACCGATTCAATTTTCATGACCAAACACAATTTGACTATGGGCCTAACCGTGAAGAAATGCTTGAACAAATTGGGAAAATTTCACCTAAAGATGTGGATGGTTATTTAAAAATGCTTAAAGAAGCGAATGCAATATTCGAGTTAGGGTATCAAAAATTGGCTGGGCATCCATTCCATAAAATCATGACAATGATTAAATATGCACCTGCAATTATTAAAATGAGAGGGTATGAGTCCGTATACAACTTTGTATCAAGGTACCTTAAACATCCTAATTTAAGACAAGCATTTTCAATCCAACCACTTCTGGTTGGAGGTAATCCATTTCAGACCTCCTCTATCTATGCCCTCATTCACTCTTTAGAACAAAGATGGGGTATCTACTTTTGCATGGGTGGGACAGGTAAGCTTGTTCAGGAACTTGAAAAACTTATGTTACGTCAAGATATTAAAATAAAATACAAGCATGATATTGAGCACCTATCAACTAAAAATAATGAAATTTCAGAGCTTCATTTTACTAATGGCCTAAGTCAAAAGTTTGATCTAGTTATCAGCAATGCTGACCCTATTCAAGTCTCAACAGAGCTGATCGGCAAAAAGAAAATATCACTTCATAATGCATTCGTAAATAAATTTGCAAAACATTCTATGGGTCTTTTTGTCTTATTTTTTGGATCAAAAAAACAATATAAAAACGTTGCTCATCATACAATATGGATGGGGCCAAGATACAAAGAACTCCTTAAGGATATCTTTGATCACCATAAACTAGCAGATGATTTCTCTATTTATCTTCATAGGCCCACCTGCACTGATTCATCTTTTGCTCCTAAAGGGCAGGATAGTTATTATGCACTTGTGCCTGTTCCAAATTTAAAAGGAAATCAGGATTGGGATAAAATTAAAGAGAAATTTTCAAATAAAATTCTTGATGCATTAGGAAAAACGATCATGCCAGGCATAACAGAAAATGCCAGAGATATCTTTTCGATGACACCCAAAGACTTTAAGTCTAACTATAGAACGCCATATGGAAGCGGCTTTTCAATAGCACCTATTTTAAGACAATCAGCATGGTTTCGAACGCATAATCAGGATGATAAGTATAAAAATTTATTTTATGTAGGTGCAGGCACACATCCTGGCGCTGGTGTACCTGGAGTAATTAATTCAGCAAAAGTTGTTGAAAATATTTTGTACCCATGAGTAATTATTCCAATGTAATGCAGAAGCACGGCAAGACTTTTTTTTGGGCTTCGTGGTTCTTAGATAAACCCACAGCAAACAAATTGTTTGCTGTTTATGCATTATGTCGAAGACTTGATGATCTCGTAGACACATCAAATCAAAGCTCTAAGGCCAAAGAAGAGATATCTAAAATAATCTCTCTTACAAACAATAACCGACCTAAAGAAAATTTTGAAGAATTTAAGGGTATTGATCTCAATCTGCACCCAAAGCAAAACATTATCAATCAATTTCTTAAGGGGCAGTTTAGCGACCTAGAATTTAAACAACCGACTGACCTAAGCCAGCTCTTAAAATATTGCTATCGCGTTGCGGGAGTCGTTGGTCTTATGATATGTGACGTTCTAGATATTCATGATGCAAAACTTAGATATTTTGCTATTGATTTTGGAATCGCGATGCAGTTAACAAACATATGTCGTGATATAAAAGAAGATGCTCAAATTGGTCGAATATATTTGCCTAAAAGTGAGACTGCTTCCCTTGGCTTAAATAATTATAAAGATCCATCAAAAACTGACATGATGATAATTAATGGGGCAAGAGATAAGCTAATTAAGTTAGCTGATCAGTATTATCAAAGCGGTTTATATGGCATAAATCAGCTACCAAAAAAAATTAAAAGGTCATTTATGGTGGCATCAAATATTTACCA
>TARA_B110000285_G_scaffold52082_2_pt1 | contig 12267 bp, 5 predicted proteins | sample TARA_B110000285 | Tara Oceans TARA_B110000285 (sample SAMEA4397756) | marine metagenome | biome: Polar Biome; feature: [SRF] surface water layer (ENVO:00010504); material: water (ENVO:00002006), including particulate matter (ENVO:01000060) such as... | depth 5 m
GCGGAAAGACCACACCTGCAGGCAGTTCCTGGTATTCCGACGCATCGGTTGCATACAGTCGACGCAAGGTGCTGCCGGTGTGAAGTTCACCGGCGATACGCGACGCGAGTTGGCCGAATGGAATGTTACTCATGCTAATTATGATTCACCTTTTCCGTTTCTATTGATTTGGCTGAAGAGGGCTCCATCTTTCAAGGTATTTCATCTGCACTCTGCCGGTTTTTACATCAATATCCAGTGGCAGAAAGAGACAGCGTGACTTCTCTATATCTGACTTATCGGGGTTCCACCACTGGTCACAGAGTGCCATCACTTGATCAGACTCTTTCAGGTAAAGGAGATCGGTGACCTGAGAGCCCCAGGTCCTCTGCTCGCTAATGTCGGCTTGCTTTTTGTAAGGTCCTAGCGGCGAATCGGCAGTGGCACACCTGGTATCTGACCCCGCCCAGCCATGTACACCCGAGGCAACCGCAATGTATTTGCCTCTGTGTTTCACCATGGCAGGCGCTTCGCAGCGTTTGTCAAAGATCACCACGCCATCTCGGTTGCTGGTCAAATAGTCGTCACTGAGGCTGTCGATGCGGATGGCATAGCGCCAACCGTTTGCGGGATTAGCATCGCGCGCGTTGTGATCACAGTAGATCACATAGCCTTTGCCATCGTCATCTTGAAAAACATTCATGTCGGATCCAAAACCGGTGGAGGTGCCCATCTGTTGCGGCCCGTGTGGTGTGAAAGGCCCCTCGGGATGATCGGCAGTCGCGACACATAGAAACGAGGCCGGCATCGCCACAAACCAGCGATACCACATCACATACTTCTTGGTTTTTTCGTTGTACATCACATGCGAACGCCCGGTGGCACCAACCTTGCCGAAGCCGCGCTCAGGACGTGGCAGGCACACGCCCTTGTAAGTCCAATTTTTCAGGTCGGTGGAGCTATAGACCTGTACGCCATTCCACACGGGCCCAGCTGTCATACGGAACTTGCCCCTTGGATTGTTGGCATAGCTGCTGCCATACCAGTAAAAAGTGTCACCAAAGCGGGCGATCTCACCTTCATGCGCCACGATAGGATTGCCCGCAGTGTCCTTCCAGTCGGTGCCATTAACGATGGTTGTATCCGCCGAATAGTTGGTCTTTTCTGACTCCAGAGCTTCTGCCAAACGCATCACGGAGCGGATGGTATACACCGTGCAGTTGATCCACGTGTTCTGAACATCCTCAAATTTTCCGTCACCCGAGTGCGGGATGAGATAGGTCGGGTAGTCGCCTTTGTGATTCTGCTGAGCCACCAGAAGCGTGTTTGCCAGGTCCTTAGATTTGGCAAGGTAGACCTTATTGCCAGTAGCGAGGTAGGCATTAGCGAAGGTTTCAATCAGGTGGGACGAACTGAAATTGACCGGCATGAAGTATCCGGTCTGCTCAGAGACACAAGGGAGAATCCAGTTAGGCGAATTCAATACGGGAATGCCACAGCCCGACGGCTTGGGATTCTCCCAGCTGACGTATTGACCCTCAGCGAAGCGCATCAGCTCCAGTGCCATATCGACGTATTCCGGATTTTCCTTGCTGCGCTGCAATAAATAATCAGCAAACTCACACGCTTGGCCCGGGGAAAGATTCCGATAGGCCGGCATGGGAGCGGCATCCTCATACTGAGCCTGCCAGTTGAAGGTTTTCATCGTGCTGCCCATCACGTAGTCAAAGGCTCTGTCCCGCATCTCTTGGTACACTCCAAGGCCGTACTGATTGACCAATCGATCCGCAAAACGAACCACCTTGACTGGATTCAAATACATCGGGTAAGCACCCTTGCCGGTGTTATTATCGACCACCTGATACCAAGTTCCTTCCGGCAACTGTAGTTTTCGGTAGGTGTCCGCTACCTTGATGGCTGCCTCCAGATATTTCTTATCCTTCGTGGCATCAAACAAAGACAAATACGCGTCTGCAGCAACGCAGGGGAAATTCATCATCACATTCTTTCGAACCATAAAAGGCTTATGATACTTATTGAAGGCTCCCGCTCCAGCGTAGGTGGGGGGCATAAACTCCAGGGGCGTGCCCGCCGCCAGGTTAAGACTGATGAGGTAATCCGCCGCTTTCCGTCCGATGGCGATCGCTTCGTCCGCGTCGGCAGGTCGTGGCGTACTATTCGCATACAGCGCAGCACCCGCAACGGTTGCTCCCAGCAACTTCGATGGATAAGGAATGCCCCAGACATCACCATGATCTTCCTTCTTTCGGTAATCCTCTGGAGGCACACCAGGCTGCATCCAGGCCACAAAATAGTTGCGATGGAACAAGGTTTTCAGTCCCCACTGCGCACTCGCCCGATAGCTCATGAGCTGTTTGTTATAAGGACCGTTATACATGGCAGCACGGTGAAAACCCCGTTGCCCGACCTCTTTCAACACCTGACCGTTCGCATCCAGTGCTGCCACTTTTAAGTTCGCACGACCACTCGGAATTTTGAGCCAGATCGGCTCCAGCGTTGCATCAGGTTTACTGGCGTTAAAGCTGTACTGGTAACCATCACTGGCTTTGAGCGTGAACCGGTAACTCTTCGCGCCTTCCAGCTCATTAAAATCAAAGGAAGGGGCATACATAAACTGGTGGGATCTCACATTCCAAAAAGGCGCGCCGCTTACCTTGCCTGGCCGTACAGGGATTAAGTATTCATCTCTGGCTAGTTTGCCCATCGGACTTAGTTCTATTTCAGCGGCGGCGTGTGCCAGGCTAAATAACTCAGCTGGATACAATGTTTCAATTTCACGATCGCTGAGGGGACGCTGGTAGATGCGTAAGTCATCCAGAGCCCCCACGAAAGTAGTGCCCCACTGCTCCAGAAATGGCGAACCCAGCCCAGCCTTGGCTCCTTTAAAATTAAATGTGCTGTTAGCGGTTTGGCGCTTCTGACCGTTGAGATAACCCGTCACCGTACCATCTGCCTTAAACACAACAGCCACGTGCTGCCAGATGCCCGTGCTAATCAAGCCGTTGACTACGACGGACCATTCCTGCGCATTCCACACAGTCAGACTGCCATCGGCCAAACGCAACGCCCCACACTGAGTCGCCGCCCCTTCTAACTGAGAGAGCAGCCGCCCGTCGCTTTGCGGGCCATTTGTCTTCATCCAAAAGGAGAGCGTCGCCGGCGCCTGCAGACCGAGATCGCCGAGGGCAAGTCCTTTACTTCCTGCCTTAAACTGCAACGCCTGCCCGATCACGCCTTCACAGAGTTCCTGCCCCGAAAGCAGGGCATGGGCCTGATGGGAAGAGGCGTCGGGTGTGGCGTTGTCACTGACCGTATCGAATGTATAATGCCGATAGGCGGCCGGCGCTGCAGTTGCAGACCCCAGTGAAAATACACAGGAAATCGATAGGAGACTAAATAAGTGTTTTTTGTTCATCTTTTACTCTTTGTTTTAAATTAGTTTTTTTGTTGATACAGGGCCTTGATCGCCTGCTCCTTCAGAGCTCTGTTGGATATCCTGAAATCATCCAAAGCACCAACAAATGGCGTCCCCCACTGACCGAGGAACGGAGCACCGATGCCTGCCCTGCTCCCGTTGAAATTAAAGGCGCTATTGGCAGTCTGACTCATCTTTGCGTTGAGATAGCCGGTGACGGTTCCGTCTTTTTTGAAGACCAGCGCCACGTGTTGCCAGATGCCCTCATTGCTCAAGCCGTTGACTACGATCGGCCAGTCCTGTGTGTTCCACACTTGTAGACTGGAGCCGACCATTCGTATGGCTCCGGACTGAGTCGACGGGCCGTCAAGCTGAGATAAGATCCGCGCATCGGCTTGTGAGACGTCTGACTTCAGCCAGAAGCTGAGCGTTACCGGTGCCTGCAGGCCGATATCGCCGAGGGCGAGTCCTTTGTTCCCCGTTTTGAATTGCAGTGCCTTGCCGATCGCGCCTGCACACAGTTCCTGCCCCGAAAGTCGCGCGTGAACTTTGTTGGTCGTCACATCGGGGCTGGCGCCACCGTTTTCGATGAGTGTATCCAATGGCCAATGCCAAGCGTTGGGGGTTCTCGGTTTCGGAGGAGCGATTGAAGAAAAGGCTGGGACCAGTTGCACCTGTTTTTTTAAATCAACCGACTGAGACAGTTCGCTGCCCTCAGGTGCTGGTTGCAACGATAAGACAACAGCTGAGTCCTGGGGCATGTCATACAGAAAATCGTCACCGTAACGCAGCGTCGCCAAGACCTTTCCTTTGTTGGGATAGACCTCTTTGATTTGATAGACGGCCTTCGAGTTTTCTTCTAATTGAATCCAGCGGTTAATCGGGATGGACGCCCTGGCCGGATTGCCATTGTGATTGTTGGAAAAGAGGAAGATAAAGCCACGATCTTGGATGATGTGCGCACTGCCGTCGATCGGTTGGAAACCTGGGCAGTCAAACAGATCGCGTTTCACTTTCAGGTAATCATGGTGCTCGGTCGCCCAGGCACGCCAAGTCTTGAGGAATGTCCGGTTTTCCTCCAAAGCGAGACCATGAAAGCCCTCACCGAATTTGGCGTAACTGGTGACGCTGATGGTGCTGAGCAGGCTGTTGCGGAAGTCCTTGGCTGACTTGCCGATCACAGCGGCCATGTTTTTATACACCGGACGAAAGCGGTCGTTGCCATTATGCCAGGCCTGAAAGCGATTCATGATCACGCCATTCGTCTCGTAATAGTTCTCGTCGGCATTGAAGTAGCGCATCGCCCATGGGCCGCCTCGTTTCATGCCATAGTATTGCTCGAGGCACATGCCTGGATGACGGCGGCGCAGTTCGCGAACCAAGTTTTCAATGTTCTTCCATTCCTTATAGAGATTGTCACCGGGCAGATGACCGTGATTCTCGGCGTAGCAGAGATCAAAGCCTAGGCCTTTGGGGCCAGGGCGGTATTTGGGCACCTCCCAGTAACTCAGCCAGCGCCCGTCAAACCCCCACCAGCGCGCATCGTATTTGGTGATGACGTGGTCGAAGAGTTCCAGCATGTGATCCATGTAGTCATCGTCGGCTGGACAGGATAGCTTGCGGCCGAAGAGGTATTCGTTGACCTTGCCATTTTGATCGAGCGCGCCCCACTCCGGGTGGTCGTTAAAATAAACAATGGGCAAGGTGAAGCTCGACACGTGCACACCGATCTTCTGGCCATAGGCATGGAAGGCTTCCATCGCTGGCGGTGCACTGAATTGAGAGGTGAACTGACCGGCAGCAAATTTGTCCAGAGTGACCTCGGAATGGTCGGAATGGAGACCCGCAGTAGGACCAGCTGGCCCCGGCATGCCTGCAAGCCCGCTGTCCTTTGGAAAGCCCATCGGCTCAGTACGCATTTGATCAATGTAAGGCGGGGCAACCGGATGCGTCCCACGGCCATACCAAGTGTGCGCGGTCATGATGTCGTGAATGCCTGCCTGCTTGAGCTGATCAAGGATATCGGTCTTGATATCCCAGAGCTTTGCCCACCAACCGTTCTGCCAGACCCAGTAGCCCTTTTCAGGCAGCGGCAGATCCGGCAACGCATGTTCCATAAACGCCTGCATGGCCCAGACTTCACCCCAGTCGAGCACCTCCGACTTGACCGCCACTGCTGGTATTCTCCCTTTGAAATGTTGTATCAATCCAGAGCCGATAAAGTTCACATACGGTGACTGAACCGCGCCCGGATAAGGCCCTTGCGAGTAACGATGAATGCCCTCTTTGCGGTAAACTCCGATAAAGTATTTCTCACTGCGGTTGATCTCGTTCGCGGCGACCTGGTAGTTGGGCTGGTAGCCGAGACGAAAGCCTTCATTCTGATCCTGCTTCAGCTCCCAGTATGGATAGGCGAGCCCCGCAAAACAGCCGCCTTTTTCAGCGCGTAAAAACAGATTGATCGGGCACTGCCAAATCGTGTTGTCATCGTGAAAATGGATATCACTAAACGCTGCTGAATGCATGTCCTCCAACACCACGGATTTGAGAAAATACGGCTTTCCATCCGACGCTTTGATGGTCAGCCACTTCTCGACAAAGTGATCCTCCGCACCGAGACGATAGTGTAAGGTAACATCCAAGCCGTTGCCGACGAAACTCAGTTCCGTCTGCCCCGCCTTGGTAGTGACCGATGAAGCCTGTTCGGACCGAAGCGTTCCCTCCGTGGTGACAATTTCAAAACCGATCCCGGTCTGCGGATAGACCACATCCTGTTGCTTGTCGTGGATCGAACGAATCGCGCCACTCTGCCGGTCGATCTCCACCGCGATGCGCAGGTTTTCGAGACGCAAAGCACCTTCAGCCGCCGAGACATGACTAAGTGTCGCGAAGAGCACGCCTACCAGTGCAATATATTTAATCAGTCGCTTCATTTCTGTTAGATAAATGGATTTCATTTTCCACGGTATTCGTGGACGATTCCTATTTTAGCGGACTTTCCGAAATTAGTGAATGAACTCGCGCCTACAATGTCATGCACAAATCCGACTTTTTAGCAAGATTGCTGAGTTACAATTCTTAACGGATGGCAGAAACCATCAGCGAGTCACCCTCCTTAAACAACCTCCCCTGCTTAATGACACTCTCAGCCACCTGTTCGGCCAGAGCTAGGATTAACCCAGGAGCGATCTTGGCATTGGGGTAATTCTCACGGAGGGATTTAAAGCCCCGCGCATCCTTGGGCTTAGGCCTGCTGTTGAACTTAACCTCGAGGGATATAGTGTTGAGTCACGCTCGCTATCGCAGGGTAAATGGATCAAGTCCGCATGCGCTCACGGATAACGGCGAGATGTTGCTTGATTTTCAATGTCCATCCCGGACCAAGACGCGCTTCTTTGGCAAAGCGCTCGAAGGCGGCGACACCTTCCGAGACTTCGCCCAAAATGGCAGCAATCTCACGCGGCTTGAAATTGAATTTCTCTCCCATCCTCACGAGATCGCTTCGGCCGATGTATTCCGATTGCCCGTTGACCGTCATCCAATGCCCAGCACCGTCTTCGGTTTCGGTGAACACAAGGTCGTAGGCGGGCGTGAGTCTAAAACGGCCGTCCTCCGACATCGTAAAGGAAATATTCTTTGCATGGTCATCGTGATTATGCGCCAGCACATTGAAGACGGCACGGCGGTAAGCCTCAATCAATTCACTGCGGCTTGAGCACACCCGTAGGACAGTGGTCAGCAATTGCTCGTAGCGATGGCCCCGTTGATGAAAATCCAGATGCGCCATACCAGCAAAGCTGTGTTGATGCAGCTTTGCCCCCAAGGGAGTGCGATCAAAACGCTGCGCGATCAAATGCGCCCCTTGTGGATTACGCAGTAGCCATGTATTTGCTATCTCAATACCGGAGGCTTCAGCCATCCGCATATAAATATGCTCCACCACATTGACCGGCGCGGCATTCTTCAGATCGAGCTTCACAATCACTGGCAGCCAGGCATCGGAAGCCGCAGACGTGCCCAAATGTAGTTTTTCAGTCTGCGCATCCCAATAGCCCGTCGCCTTGGGATGCTGGCCACCGGCATTGCCCGCAGACTGCAAAAAGGCACGACCAATCTTGCTCCGATCCACCGCATCGCCGAATCGCTTAGCCTCCACGAGCGCCTGCGTAATTGACAAGAATTGCTCGGACCGGGAGTCCTCCACCATTGGCCGAAATTCCAATGCGCCGATGGCGTTGTTCCCGACCAGAGACAATAACGCCAACGGACCGCGCCCAGCATCGCCAAGATTTGCCCGGAGTAAACGTTCCCTTAACGCCATGATACCATAGGCATCGGGCAAGCAATCGTAAATGAGCCCTGGGAGATTGCGAAGCGCGGGATTACGGATCACATAGGGTACCTCTGCCAGAGGCAAATTCAGAGGCGAAAGCTCCAGCCCTTGACGTATAAACGACAACGCATAGGTAAACACTGGCAGTCCGTCCGCGCCCGTGCAGAGTTCCCCCACCGACTCACCCCGATAAATGACTGCCAATTTCATCGGGTGCCCTTTCGCTTTGGCACACTCACCCGTGAACGCTTCGACGACGCATTCGCGAGCGCAGACAGCGGTACATCCTGAAGGATCAGGTTGAATAAATCGCCAGCCCCCAAAAGCACCGCGACAAATGCATAATTGCCAAACGAAACGGAACCATCCCCGCGTTCGATGGAACGAATCGTCGGTACTGACAAACCCGAGCGCTCAGCCACATCGACCAAGCGTAGGTGCTGCGCCAAGCGACGACGCTTCAGACCCAAGCCCAACTGGATGGCAATATCTCCTGGTGTAATTTCAGTCATTAAAGTTAAATATAATTCATATAAAATAGAATAAAGCCATCTTTATTGTAAATATATTTAACTTAACTAAACTTGCCTTTGGCAAGGCGGAATATCTAAAGTCATATCGATTCCCAAAAAGTTTTAGCTAAGATGCGTGCTGCTTTTCCGCATCCGGTGCGCAGATGCGCTGTAGATCGAAGCGTAGATAGTGCTCCGTCCAATCGACCTCAAAAGCAAAAGCCCCTCTCACCATGAATGCAAGAGGGGCTGTGATCTAATTGAAGAGAATAAACTACTGAACGCTCAACTGCACGATTTGCTTGGTGCCGAACTGGCGGCCTGCCAGGTTCACTTGCCACAGGTTTTCGCCAGCACTTTCGACAGAGACGATTTCACAGTTTTCAGCGTTCACGGCAACCAGTGGCTTGGTGCTGTATAAAGTGAGGCTACCTTCCTGCGCGCCCGCATCCGTCAACTCAAGCTTAAGGCTAGTTGTCGTCGCTGCGATATCCGCAATCTCGGTGGCCCCCATTGCAAGGTGAAGATTGGAGCCAACCAGCACTGGAACGTCAGCCTGAGCTGCAAACAGAGGCGTGAAGCGAAGCAGACGCGAAGAGAGCCCCGGAAGTGCCTCAGTCGTGTAGCTATCCTTCGCGTAAGCGACGACCTTGTTTTCCCAGAAGTCGAAGACGGCACAGTTCACACCCGCAGGCAGGCCTGCTTCAGCGAAGTCGATGGAAACTGCCTGCTTGTATTTAGGATCACTCGCTTTCTCATTACGGTGGTCATCCGCAGCATGACGCGGATTGTAGAGATTATAGACTGCGAAGTCACCATAAGGGCGCTGAGCCGCGAAGCCAAAGACTTCATTGTAAGCTGATTTGCCAAGCGTCAACAGCCGCGAGGTTTCAGTGTGCGCGGGGCGCAGAATCTCATAGTTGCGCCACATGTCTTTCACGTCAGGTCCGTCAATCGGGTCACTGATCATGGAGGTGCCACCCACGAGACCAACGGAGTTGTGCCAAGTTTGCCACATGCCTTCACCTTGAGGTGTGCCACCGAGTGAGCGTTGATTGCCATCCACCTTGGTTCCAGTTGGGCTCACATAGGCAACATCTGGGTCATTTTGCCACCAGACATTATCATAGATTTGGAAACGCAGCACGGACTGCAGGCACTTGTAGAAGTGTGCTGGGTGTGAGTCTGGGCCTACGCGGGCGGCGTCAATGAAACCGACCACACCGCGTGTTGGCTGACCGAGGCAGGAAAGAATGTAGATATCCTCACCCGCAGCATCGCGATACAGCGTGTAGAGATCACGGAAAACCTGCAGGCGTGTCTTGGTCGGATCCACGAAGCGGCTACCGATACCGTTGAAGTCGATCTTAATGTAGCCGAAGCCACGCTCACGCGCGTCGGTGATGATCTGATGCAAATATTTCTTCGTCGCAGGATGATCAGGATTCACCCATTTCGCACCCGCGGGGTGGAAGGGATTCGAATTCATAAAACTAGCGATGCCCTGAGCATTGGTCTGGATCGCATCGGGATTCTCTTCGATCCATGGGTGCTCCGGATTAATCATCAAGGGAGCAAACCAAACACCGGGAATGTTGCCCGATTCGCGCACACGCTGTGCAACCGCTGCCATGCCCATTGGGAATTTCTCATTGGCACTCCAATCGCCATCCATCTTCTGATAACCGTCATCGATCTGAACGATGCCCTTACCAAAGGTGTTTGGGTTCGATTCAATGGCATCCGTCACGTTGAGCACGTGCTCTGCGGTAATTCGAGTGGTCGTATCATACCAGCTGCACCAGCCGTAAACTGGCCCTTGGTGCAGGCGTGCGCCGTGTGTGGCTGCCACCCAACGTGTCCAAATGTTCGTCGCTGTGTCGGTTGGCTCAAAGCAGAAGATCATCTCCTCACTGCGGCGACTCGTGCCAGCAGGCACCAACACATTGTCCATCGTAACCGATGCGATGAACTCTTGATTGCTAAACTGAACATGAGTGTAGGCTTCAGCAGGCCCGACCGGACCAACGAGGAAGCCCTCACCATTCGGATTCTTAAACAGCGCCGACTCATTGAGGCGCTTTTCAGCCACATCATAAGTGACCGCGTCGGAATCCTCCATCAACGGAGTGACCAACCACTGGGAGGCATCGGCAACATTGAGTGCCCCCCCCTGCCCCTTGCGGGCATCGAAGAGGTCAAAGTTGTGCAGGCGAATGTCCTCACTGCTACGGTTATGAATCACCGCTTGCACCGTAAACGCATTCACGTCCCGCAAGTATTTCAGCTTGAGCGTATACTGAAACGGGAAATCCGCACGGCCATAAGTCGCCTGCAGTAAATCCGCATTCCCGAACGGAGTGGCCACCGTGCTTTCGCGAACAGCCCCCAGCAGTTGCGATCCCTTGGTGCCAATTCGATGGCGTTTCTCACCGATGGAGAACACCGCGGAAGAAGCACCAGACAATTCAGCGATGCCATCCGACTTGACCTCGACAACCGAACGATCATCGGAGAAATCGACCCACTGGCCTGCGTCCGCATGGAGACTCTGAAAATGCATCGCTAACGAAAGTAGCGATAGTGTTAATTTGGTAACTTGATTCATAGATAAATTGAATTTGAAATAGATAAAGTGGCTATAATAACACTTCCAAGGAGATCAGGCTATGGCATGTTTGTGCGATACGAGCGCGCTACTTTGCAGCAGCCACGACAGCTATTCTCCGGCGATGCCACCTTCACTCTAAAATGAGCCTCGTATGCTATCACGAAGTCACCACTGGCGCAATATACGTAAACACGTAGAAGATGAGGCCAGCGGATACTTCCAGATCTCGTTTTCTGTGCGGCTCACTGATTTGAAACGAGAGCCGCGAACTACCCGGCCACTCCAGCGCGGCGATCATACACGCGCAAGGATGATGGCGGTAACTCAATGTGTCAGTTTCATACTATTGATTGTACCCCTTATGGTTCATAAATTCCCAGATGCGATCCATCCAGGTATAGCTGCCCGTTCCCAGAGCCGCCTTCATCTGAAAGCAGTGACCACGTTTGGCGAGCGTGTGGAGATCGGACTGAATACCCATCCGCCGCAGTTGCTCCCAAGTCTTCACTGAATTCATCGCCGCGTAACCGTCTGCATCGCCGTGAATGAACAGCATCGGGCAGGTCGCTAGATCGAATCCAAACTCAGGGACCAGCCGTGCGTCGTCCTCATTACCGCCTGTTGCATTGACACCATTCGCACCGTCGGTCAGCGCGTAGGCTGGATAAATCGCGACCGCCCACTGCGCGTTACAGGGCAGCTTGTCGAGATCGTCAATCGGCCAATAGGACCGTTGCTTCGAGCTGGTCGCGCCCATCAGCGTCAGGTGTCCGCCCGCCGAGGAACCCATAATGCCGATACGCTTGGGATCGAGTCCTTCCGCCGCCGCCTGACTGCGAACGACTCGGACGGCGCGTTGCAGGTCTTGCCACGCCGTCGTGTGCTTGGCCAGACCGCCCTTCGGACGCGGCGTGCGGTATTTCATCGTCACCACCGTCATGCCCTTTTCGTTCAAGTAACGCCGCGTGGGTGCCACTTCGAATCCCTCTGGATTATTGCCATTGTAGGCACCGCCCGAGTAGATGATTTGGATCGCCGTGGTCGTACGCTCCTTCGGAAAGTGCCACTCGAGGTAGGGCTGGCCTTGGTTCGGCTGCTCATCCGGCATCCGGCCTTTGGGCCAGATCAACTCTTTACGGTGTTCACCGCGCGCAGAATCGCTCGGATAGCGAGTCATCAGATCGACTTCCGCGCCGAGTCGCCCGTCAAAATTCATCTGCCGGAAAAATTCACCGATGCGATCCATCCAGTGATCGTAAGCGGTGCCGTCCTCGCCTTTGCTCGGATTACCCATGAATCCGTGGCCGCGATCCGCAAAAAGGTGCAGCTCAGCCGGGATTTTCATCCGTCGAAGCTGGCGGTAGATCTGCGTGGAACCATTGGGGGAATAGACGTC
>TARA_B110000285_G_scaffold151233_1_pt1 | contig 12263 bp, 5 predicted proteins | sample TARA_B110000285 | Tara Oceans TARA_B110000285 (sample SAMEA4397756) | marine metagenome | biome: Polar Biome; feature: [SRF] surface water layer (ENVO:00010504); material: water (ENVO:00002006), including particulate matter (ENVO:01000060) such as... | depth 5 m
ATATAAGTAATTTTTTAAATCTTGAATCTTTTTTCTTGTCAGTCATAGTTACTTTTTTTTGTTGTTTTTTTTGTTTTTTATTTCAAAATACCAGCGATGTAATGTATATCCAATAGATACAATCAGCAAAGTTATTTTTAAAGCAGTGTCTACGTGAGACATTGAAATAGCAAATGTGCTAAAGTTTATTACATACATTTTTAAATCACCTATATTCATAAATTTTTATTTTAAAGAGTTTTTGCGTTTATTTTTATTTTGTTCTTTTATTATAGCATTTATTCTATCTTCCTCTTTTTTCATTAATCTTATTTGTTTTTTGCTAAATCCTAGGTTTATTAATATATCTACTTGCTCAGCTTTTTTAAGGTCTTTTACTTCACTAAACTTTCTTTCTGATAATGTTAATTTTTTAAACTCTTCTCCTTCTTTTGCTGCCTTTATTTTAGCTTTATCTTCTTTACGCTCTAAATCAGACTCTGCTTTAGTAGACATTGTCCACTTAGGCCAACCCATTATCATAAATAACCGTTCCCAAGGTTCATTGCTAGCGTCTAAAGCGTCCGATACATTGATTGCTTTTGTTAATAGCCTATCTGTTGGAAGCGAAAAAACAAAAGAAACTAAATTTGCACCTATAGTTAATTCAGGAGAATCTAATGAAAGCTTTCCGTATTTCATTTCGTCTTTACCATATTGAAAAGCATCGGCTGCTCTAGCTAATTTACTAGCTTTGCTAGACAAGGGAGGAGAAAGCGCTGTCATACCTGTTACTGCGTAGTACTTTAAGTTTTGGCCTCTCTTTTTTTCGTTTCTTTCAAGGAGTTTAAGAGCTGCGTTTTTTACAGCTACAAAAATTGCAGCTTTAACACCCATACCTCTAAGTAATCCATCAGCCATAGAATTAACTATTTTAGCTTTTTTGTCGTCTAAAACTTCTTCATCATCTTCTCCACCCCACATTGCGGCAAACATAGCTTGCTGCATAAAGTTAAACAAAAGGTTTTGCATCCCACCATAATAAACTATTTTAGCTAAGTTAGCTTTGTCGCTTCCTCGTCTATTATAAAGATCCTGAACAGATCTTTTAATTATTCTAGAATATTGTGATGATGTATTGTTAAAAGCTAATATAATCTTTCCTACAGAGCCAGATTGTTCCATACTAATTTTGGATTGATCACTAGACTGCTGAGATGTTTCCGCAACACTTACAAATTCTTGCATAGCTTGAGCTTCTGCTTTAGCTTTACTCATGCCATCTTTCATTAGCGCATTTATTTTTGTTCTATAAAAAGTTGCTCCACCTATTCCTATAGCTAAACTATCCGCATATTTAGTAGGCAAAAACCCCGCTTCTAATATTTTGGCTATTATACCTGTAATCCCGCTTTGCTTTGCTATTAAAGCAATATCAGCTTCATTAATGTTTATTCTAGTACCATCCCTTCTATCAAGCAAATAATCAGAATTCATTAGCGTAACAAAATCCTTAGAATATTGTTTTATATTCATCAAAGCTTTACCAGCAGCTATAATGTTGTTGTCTTCAAAGTTTAAAAAGTTAGTTGCAGACAACATTTGTAGTAATGCAGATCTATTGTTAAAGAACATTATATTACCAACAGCAGAATTAAGCCACATTATTAAATTATTACCAGCCGCATTGTCAGTAACTGGAGCAGTACTTCTACCTGTTCTCATTCGTCTTAAAGAACTTTCAAGAGCTTTTACGTATTCAGGGCCATAAGCCGCCTCTAGTTTATTAAGATTTTCTTCAGAAAATATTTCATCAACATTTTGTTGCCATACTTCTAATAACTGTTTTCTACCTACAGAATTTAAGTTAGCTTGTAAATCAATACCTATATTGCCATCCATCCAATTTTTAGATGGTGGTTTCGAATCCATTCCTCTATTAAGTTTTAGCAGTTCGTCAGCAAAAGCCTTTAAATCAGGATTAGCATTAACTTCGTTTACCATAACAGCTAAATCTACTTGAGATAGATTAGGCATTTCTATGCCTTGAGAATTCCAAATGTAAACTCTTATAGCTTGCTCTTTAGTAAACAAACTATCTTTCATGTTACCATTTTCATCTTCAAATTTAAAGGATCTTTTTAAGTCTTTAGGCACTATTTTCAACTTCTTTTTAATAGCATCGAATTCTCGTATACTACGAACCCTAGCAGTACGCAATGCTGAATTAGCTTTAGCGTAAGGTTTAAGTAAGTTGTCTTCATAAAACTTTAACTGAGCATCTCCTTGCTTACCTTTATTTAAAGTCTGATATAATAAACCTAAAAAGTCTTCAGCGGAAGGTGGAATAAACGCATCAAACTTACCTTTGTATCTACCTTTAAGCTTTGCTTTATCACTTTTATACCTTTTAAAAGATTCAATACCTGTAGATCCTTCTAAAAATTTATTAAATTGACTATCTAATTTTTTAGATTCTTTTACTTTAGCTTGGTGCACTTTGCCTTTAACATCTAATACATTAAGCACTTCCTGAACAGCTTTAACATTGCCAATGTGATCATCCGCAAAATAAAAATCGTTGTAACCTTCCGCGGCTTTTTCTACAACCCAATCAGCTTTAGCTAAAGGAGATGAATTAGCGAGTCCTGTTATGTTTTCTACAGGTATGTTTAATCCTAATCCTTTCAAAAACGTATGAATAGCGTTAGCGCTGTTAGCGGGTCTAGCGGTCAAAATGTAAACATTTTTATTACCGAACTTTTCGTTACGAGCCATAGCTTCTTCGAACATAGGGCCTTTTTTACCATTCATTACTTTGCTAAATTCACTAAAGTCATATATAGCTCCTTCGTTAGCTAATTTATCACCGGTTTTAGCAAACTCTTCAGCTGTCAATTTACCTTTAGTACCATTAGGCATTGTATATAATACATTACTTTTGGTTTGAGCTAAGGTGTCATCAAAATCCCAAACGCTAATACCTTTAACGGGAGTTTTTAAATTATTAGCTAAGCTAACCGCTTTAATTGCGTTTTCAACACGTTTTGATTCTTTATTGCTTTCAATAGCTTTAACAACGTCAAACACTGCAGGTTTACCAAGTTTTTTTAATTCTTTATTTACAGTAGTCCATTTACCTTTATATTTTACTCGTACGTTGTATCTATCTTCGAAGCCTTCTTTTTTTAATAAATTTTCAAGTTCCGCAGGTATAACGTCTAAGTATAAAGTTTCAAAGAATGTTTTAATTTCGGTTTCACTAACCTTGCCTCTAGCATAATCTTTTAGTCTTTCTTTTATTTTTGATAAAGAAGTAACATGCTCTAATACTTTATCACCTTTTGATTTATAAACATTTCTAAGATAAGATATTCTTCTTAGTGTACCCATTTGCCCTATAGACATAGCTTCTATAGCAGCAATAGCTTCATCAACACTTCCAGCTGCATCTATAATATCTAATACAACTTTTTGTAAAGTTTGAACTTCTTTAATAGAATTTTCACCGTAAGCTTCTATATTGTCAAAAGATTTATTTTTTATTTCTAGTAAAGTTGTTGGATCATTTACAAATTCTAATTTTCCATTTGCTTTAACTTCATAAACAAATCCTTTTTTATTTTTCTTTTGCAATTTAAAACCTAATCCTTCAAAATCAACACCTTGATCTTCAATAGCTTTAACTAGTTGTTCATTTGTAGATATATCTTGATATTTGTCATTACGCCAAGCTCTACTAAAACCTTGTAAAAATTGTCTAACATCTTCTTTGGTAGAGTCGCCGTTAAGCTTTTCTATAGCTTTGTTAAATCCTTGATCTCTAATCAACCACTTATAAGCTTTTCCCCAAGCTGTACCTATGCTATTTCTAATTGATTCTAAAGAAGCATCTGCACCTAGTTTGTCAAAGTTATAAGCAAGTTCTGCATTAAATAGTTTTCTACCTTGATCCCCTAATATATTATAGGATATTGCAGAGAGTTTTTTAAATTGAGTGGCTGAGGAAGGTGATTTTTTCTTACTAGTATACCACTTACTAAATTCAAAATCAACTTCAGGATTTAATTTGTTAATTCCACTAAGATCTATTTTTTTACTTTCCATTAGATCATTCTTGCCAGCTGCAATATCTTTTACAGTCATAGGATCTAAGTTTACAGCAGGAGATCTACTAATTTCATTAGTAACCATACGATTGTAAAGCTTTAAAATACCTAAAAGCGTTTGTCCCTCTTTTGATTTTCCAGTTATACCTATTCGTTTAATAACTTTTCCATCAACCATAGCTCCTCCAATAGCATTAAGGATATCTTTATAAGCTTGTTTGCCAACATTAGCTTTTCTGTTACCTACACCAGTAGTTCCTCTAGTTATGTTTTCATAGGTTAATGCTACTAAATTTTTAGGTATGCCAGTAGCTTTGCCACGATATCTACCTTTGGATCCATCAGCATAAACATAGTCATCAGCAGATAACTTAGGTAAAAATTTAAATAATGTTTGTAATATATTTTCGTCAGCATACCGCTCAAATTCTATACCCTTATCTTTTAATTGAGATTCGTAAGCATCAACTTGGTCAAGTTCTACTCTTATCTCTTCTGTTTTGTTGTTCTTAGTTAGTTTAAGCACAGCGTAAGGCTTAGTAATTGCTTGAAGAACGTTATCGTAGCTTGTCGCATTTAAGTTACCTGAACGAGCTGTAAACACATTTAAAGATACTCCAAATATATCGGCCATTATATCATCAACCAAGCTAGGTAACTTCTTAAAGTTTTCTATAGGTGAATTACCTACATTTTCTTCCCAAAATTCTTTTGTTTGTTCTAAAGCTAAATCATAAGCATCTGCAGGTAAAAAAGAAGATATTTTAAATTTACCTTCCATACTCATTTCCGGCTCATTAGTTTTTTCGTCAAACATTATATCTTCAGTACCGATGTTATTAGCCACGTTGTCAAATCGTTGAGCTATACCTTCTACTTTACTAGATACACCCATAGCTGTAGCTAAAGGTAACATACGAAAATATCCTCTGTTAAACATTAGATCTTCTATGTCATTCGTAGTTTTTTCGCCTAATCTATTTGTAGTGTTCTTTTTAAATTCATTAATAAGAGTAGTAATTACTACAGCTTTAGCCTCTGTTTGATAATCTTCTCTACTTACTATTTCTTTAGCTTGAGCAGGTATACCATCATAAAGTCTTTTAGTATAAGCGTTAATTAACTTAGCTAACGGAACTTTTACTTTTTCTTGTATTTTATTTTCTAAATTAGTAAGCTCTGCACTTTTAGAATATCTGGTTGGATTAGCTTTAATATCAGCAATAGCTTTAGCTTGATCCGTTCTAGACATTTGTCTTTCGGATTTATCTGTTATCTTTTTTATTCTAGCATCCGTTGCAGCTTTTTCTTTAGCTATCAATTCTTTATTAAGAACTTGAGCTTTAGCTATCAAAGGTTCTATTTCTGCTTTTTGCTCATCAGTTAAAGTATATCTTTTAGTAGATCTATCTTTCTTTTCTCTAGGCAACTGAGGAGTATCATCTTTTGCAATTTGTTTCTTTTCTTCTTGCTTAGCTATTGGAGCACTCTCGTTTGATTCAGCATCTTCCATGGCATCTATAGCATCCATAGTGTCGTAATATCTATCTAAGAGAGCTTGATTGCTGGAGTCTAAATTGCTTTCCTCTAAAAGATCTGCTGCTTTTTCCTTAAGCTGTTCAATATTTAATGTTTTTGATTCTTTTAACTCTGGTTTTGTTTTAGAAGTTTCAATTTCTTGAGTAGCTTTATTTACAACTTCAGGGGCAATTAATTTTCCTTTTATTCCTTGTTTAAGTGATTTTTTTAATCCTCCCGATAAACCTTTATTTTTTTCTATGGATCTATTATAATCTTTTATAAAATTAAACACATCTTTACCTGTGTTAAATTTCGCGGTATAACCCATAGAACTAATTAGCCTTCTACCAAAATCCATTAATTTAGTACCAAGGTTTTCATTATACTTTATATCTCCGTTAAGCATAGCTTCACTAAGAAGAGTTATACTTTCTTCTCTAAGAACACCTAATTTTTGTTCTGCTAGAGCAAGCGCTTTATCAGATAAATCTGTTCTATCTTGATTTTTGGCGGCTTCGGAAAGTTGAGTATATCTTTTAATTTCTTTTTTATACTCAACGTCATATTGATCTAATCTAGCTTTTAGTAATTTATTATCAGAATTAATATTAAGTGTCTTTACAAAATCATTAAGAGAATTACCAACTTTTATTTGATTTTCAGCAGTAAGTTGGGATTTTAATGTATTTTTTAATACAAAATGCAATCCCTCATGAGCAGCAGTGTTAATAACGCCATCAGTAAAAGCCATTCCTTCATTTAATATAATAGCGTCAGGCTTGCCTTCTCTAGAAACTATTACTCCCCAGGATGCTTCTGTTGTTTTATAAGATCTTTTGTCTTCTTTACCTAATTTGTTAATTTCTTTATTAAGAGCAACTTGATCTTTTACTTGTATAATAACAGCTTCATTACCTAAGTCTTTAAGAACTTTTTGAGTTCCTTCAATAGATTGTTGTGTTTTATCTTTAACAATTATATCTCTTATAGATTTATTAAGTTCATCTACTCTTACTTTTTGATCTACACTAAGAACGGGATCATTTATTTTTTTTATATTTTTTTCTATGTTTTTTCTTTCTACTAACAATTCAATAGCTTCTGGCTTTGCGTCACTTCTAATACCTGTTGCTTCTAATTGTCTATTAGCTGTGCCTACTTCGTTAAAGTTTTGCAAAATAGCAGTTCCTTCTTCTTTAGTTATAGAGTTATTTTTAATTTCATTTTTAACTTTATTTTCTATAACACCTAAAGATCCTTTTAAATCTGTTAGGTTTATTATGTCGCTGCTTAAATCGCTTGTGTTTTTAAAAGCGTCGGTTATATTTTTATAATCGGAAGCTTCTATAACTTTATTTATTTTTACTTTATTTATATTTTCTTGTAAGTTTAAAGCTTGCTGAGAAAGAGTAACAGGAGCGCTCCCTAAGCCAGCAAAAGTCTCAAACCCTATTTCAGCTATATCCATTTCTTGTCCTGCCACAAATCTACCAGCCACTTCGCCAGTACCTCCTCCAATCATTTCTATTGCTCCAGTAGCAGCTGCTCCAACTTTAGGAGCCATTTTAAACCCAGCAGAAGCTAATTTACCGCCGACTCCTTTAGATATTCCCATAGTAGCCATTTCAATAGCGGCTATAGTCAAGCCTCTGCCTGCGGCTTTGTTTTTTAAATCAGCTAATTTTTCAGGGTCATTTAATACTTTTCTAATAGCATCTTTATCTAGTCCACCAGCTTCTTCTTGCAATAATTCCGCAAAAGTTAACCCTGTTTCCATAGCCCCCATAGTTCCTCCCATAGCCCCAGAAATACCTCCAGCAACTGTACCTACTCCCGGAATAAACGAACCACCCGCAGCACCAACGGCAGCTCCGGCAGCTGCAATAGCTTGTACCTTATCGTTTCCAAGAGAGCTTATCTGACCAGCCATAGAACTAACCAGCATAGTCGGTAGGGTAGACGGGTTGTAAGCAACCCCTTTTATAAAACCCCAAATACCTCCTCCTTCTTCTTCATATATTTTATTAAACTCTTGCATTTCAGCGGAGCCTAAGTTTTTTCTAGCTTGCTCTTTGTTTGTGTTTATAAAGTCTACTATGTCTTCATCTTTAGCGTCACCTTCTAAGTCATATAATTTAAAAGATGGATCTATTAATTCACCTTGAGACCATCCTTCTTTTGCTGCTGTAGCTATATCTCCAAAAAAGTCAACAAAACCGCTAGGTGTAAAAAAGAATTCATTGTCTTCTATTTTGTCTTTATTTTTTTGAGCCTCCGAATAAGCATCAAATTGTTCTTTAGTTACTTCTTCCCCTTCTATATTAAAAGTTTTAGTTGAACTTTCTAATTCCAAAGAACCATTTTCCGATGCAGAATCCGAGTCTAAAGGTTGTGCTGGTGTTTCCGATTCTATTTCCGCACTCACTACAGAATCCTCTTGAAAATTTACTGGTCCTTCTACTACAGCCTCCTCACCTATTAATTCAGCATCTGGAAAATCTAGTACGAAGCTATCGTATTCTTCAGGAAGAACTCTCATTATTTTTTCAACTCCGTCAATTATTACTTTGTATTCTTTCATTTAATTTTTTTTATGAGTTTACTGCCCCGGGACTACCTATTATATTTTTATAATCACCATAATTCATTACTCCTGTATTTGAACTATTTGAACCTTCGTTTGTTTCGTTATTATCTTCGGAAGAATTGTTTTTCTTTATGTTTTTTTCTATTTTTGTTTTTAATAGCTTTTTTAATAAAAATTGTGAATCTTTATTAAGCCCTAACCTCTTTATTATTTCTGATCTACCTTCGTTCGTTGACACATCAAAAGTTTTTAATACTCCTGGCTCATAACCACTTGTTCCCTTCTTGCCCTCAGGTTTTTTAAATGTAACAGTTATCACGTTGTTATCAAAACTAATGTCTTCTGGTTCTTTCATGCTATTACCGTAAATTAACCTAGTATTATCATTTAAACCAAAATCTTTTAATTCTATTTCACCTTCTGTATTAAAATTTTCTATAATGTCTAAATCAGTAGCACTCGTTTTAGCAGTAGATTTAGTAGGTTTTGGTAAATTATAAGATTTAACATTTGTATCAAAATAATAACCTTTTTCATTTTTCTTTAGCGAACTGTTATTTTTAAATATTTGACCACTTCGATCTCTAATATATTCCGCTCTTCCTTCGGTATCCATTTCTTGGTATTTCTCAGGATCAAGTCCTAAGTCTTCAATATACAAACCCTGCATTTGAAGAGATCCATTAAGACCTACTATTTTAGAAGCAGTATTTTCAACTGACAACTCTCTAATATCATCAACTTCTCCTTCGTTTAAATATTGTCTAGTTCCAGTAATTCTTTTTCCATTTTTAATTTCTGAAAAAGGTTCTACATCTTTTATTAATCCAGGTATTAATTCTCCATCTTTAAAAAACTCATTTTGTGTAAATTCTACTTGCTCAACCGAAGCATTGGTTTTTTTATTCAATATAAAATCATCTGAAATTTGGCCAAATTCGGTTGCTTCAATTTTAAATGTTTTACCACTTTCTTTAACATATACTTGAGCATATAATTGACCATTTTCATCTTCTACCATAGATCCTTCATATCCATCTCTGCCGCCAAATCCGTATATCATGGCTTCTGATTTTTCAGTACTACCGTTTTCATCTGCTTTAAAAAATTTTCTACGATCACTAAATGCGTTTGGATCTTGTAATATATCTGATAATTGTCCTGATGTTTGAAAAATGCTTTTTGCTAAATCATTACCTTGTGCAATTTGACCTTTAAGAAAACCTAGTTCTTTAGATAAAGCAGGAGAAGCATTATTATTTACTTGTTGTTCAATGTAAATTTCATTAATTCTTTTTAATGTTCGCTCGTTACGAGTTATAAGAATTCCCCTAACGTTTTCAGACATATCCTTTAATCCGTTATTAAATAACGCAGCATTTTCTGAACTCATGTTAGCCAAACTTATTATAGTTTGAGCATCTTTTTTTTGTTTTAAAGCTTCTTTTTCTCTACGTTTTTTTTGTTCTGCACCATAAGCTACAATGCCTTGACCTAATGATGCAGTGGCTTGGTTGATAGCTTGTGAAACAATTAAGCCAGACTTATCGTCTATTATCTTTGGATTTCTATAACTCATTTTTTATTTTTTTGAATTCAACGTCTATAACAGAATAGTCTACCCTATCAAACCCATCATTTTCTTTTATTACCGCGCTTTTAGGTATTTCATCAGACATAACTCCTTGATAAGTTCCTTCACCAAATAATTTATTTATATATTTAAAAGAATATATATTTAAACCGCTAGGGGATTTACTTATTTTTTTAATGTTACTTTTTAATCTTCTGTCTGAAGGAATATGTGATGGCATTAAATCTCCTACTGGAGGAATATCTACGCTCGAGCTATTTCCGCTCGGGCTATTTCCAAATGCTCCTGATTGAATAGCAGAAGAAGCCATGCCAGTTACTCCACCAATTATACTACCTATTGCAGCTTGCTGTGAAGCATTAGCGTTTGCTTGATTAACTCCCGCTTGATCTACACCCGCTTGCATCCTATCTAAAGTTGCCATATCTCTGTTTTCTTGAGCACTAAATTGGAAAGCTGCTCCTTGAGCCGTCGCATTTTGTGCTCTACCTCCTTCAGATATTTGAATACGTTGTATTCTTTGCTTTTCAGCCATTTGTTGTTCTTGCAATCTCTGTTCCCCTTGAGCTGCCATTTTTTCATTAGCAGCTTCTTGAGTTTCTATACTAGCTGCAACTGATTTTTTACTTCGTGCTGCTGCTTGAGCCAACGCTGTGGCTCCCCCAGCACTCGCTCCTGTGGCTTGCAGAGTGTCTAATGTATTTGCTAAAGCAATATCTGTTTGCTCTATCTGGATCTCCGCAGCGCTTGTAGCCACTCCTAAGTTTGCCATGGGATTACTTAAACTTCCAGATAAATCAGTAGCCATGTCTGCTAAAGAAGTTACCCCAGAATAAGGATTAATAACTGCTTGTCTATTGGCTTCAAAAGCATTTATTTGATCATTTATTCTTTGTTTTTCTGCAGCTGCGGCTTTAGCTGCTCTTTTAGCTTTACCACCTTTTATAAGACCTCCGACTATACTAACTGCCGCTCCTATACCGGCGGCTACTATCACTCCTGACATAACTTTTCTTTTTTATTATACTCTTCCATTGTAAAGGAAAAGAAATTATTTTCTATTTCTTTCATTTCTCTTGTGTTTGTTGGATTAGCTATTATGTTTATCCAAACGCAATCTTCTACACATTTAATTAATCTTTTAGTTCCTTTTAAAGAATACGACCAGCAAGGAGCTATGTGTTCTACAATTTCATTATCAGCTTGTACTATAACTTTTCCAGATAATAAAAACCAAAAATGATTAGTATGATGTATTGCACTTATAACCATTGTATCAGCTTTCATTTTCATTTGACGCATGTATAATCCGTCAGTAAAATTGTTTGTTATTGGAAATTCTTCATTGTTAACTAAATTTTTACCATCCCCGTATGTTCCTTCTTCATTACTCTCTATAAACATATTTTGCAATACTTCTAATTGTTGGATGAAATTTGTTGATAACTCTGTACTCATTTAATTTGATTTAAGATGATTGCACAAATCCTGTGCTTACTGCAAATAACTCTTTTTTAGAATTATTAGCGTTATTTACTTCCATTTTAACTTCTGCAAAGAAACCTTTAACGCCTGATGAAGAACTTCCCCATATAACTTCACCATTTTGAGACGATGTATTATTTACTAAATCCGCAAAATATTTATCTTCTTTTGCTTTAAATCTATTTATTAATAAAGATTGTTGTAATTGTTCTAAAGTAGATGCAAATACCGATTCGGAAACTGGTAGCGTGCTATCTGTATTAGTATTAAAGCTAAGCATCTTCCAACCACTATCACCTTCGTAATTAATTGTTTGAAAGTTTTTAACCATTTGAGGATTCCCATTAAAAACAAAAGTTACATTTGAATTATAGTTAACACCGTAAAAAACGCCTCTAGCTGTTGTATTAGAAGCTAATGTATAATGTATATATAGTTTACCATTATTAGCCGTAAAATAATCATTATTTAAACTAATAATTTGATTAGGTTTGTAATCAAACAAACTTGTCCAGCCTTTTACACTTTCGTCAAACGACAATGTATTATATTCCGGCCCTGCTTTACCGCCAGGATTTGATTCTATAGATAAAACATATTGTTTATTGTGAGCATCCCATCCCCCTTTTACTCCACCTATTTTTGCAGTAGATAATTTATCTCTAAAGAAGTCTATCATGCCAAAGTTAGATATTGGAGTAATGCCATCCATTGATAATCTACAGACAATGTTTTGATCTCTATCTGTGAAGTATTTTCTATAACCATTAACCGCAAAAGATTCTGGATCTGTTGATATTCCAAATTCTCCTCCAAACGCAACATTTTGACCTATAACTAAATTACGACTAGTAACACTAGCATTGCCTTCGGCAGAATAAATAGCGTCTTTATCTATTAATGATTTACTTACTTTGTTTTCCTGAAAAATTATAAGGTTAGTATCTTCAGCATAAAGCTTTTGTATTGATCCATTAGCCGGATCTAT
>TARA_B110000285_G_scaffold17299_1_pt1 | contig 12213 bp, 6 predicted proteins | sample TARA_B110000285 | Tara Oceans TARA_B110000285 (sample SAMEA4397756) | marine metagenome | biome: Polar Biome; feature: [SRF] surface water layer (ENVO:00010504); material: water (ENVO:00002006), including particulate matter (ENVO:01000060) such as... | depth 5 m
TTAATTGTTCATCGCATAAGGGACACGTCTTTTTCTTAAGGAACCACGAATCTAGGCAAGCTTTGTGATAGATATGACCACATTTTATGACTGTAAGATGTTGTCCTTGATTAAATTCATCTAAGCAGATAAGACATTCATAACCGATTAATTTTTTTTCAACGATATATTCATCTATATCTTTTGTTCTCGTTTTAGAGAATATTTTTGAGATGATAGTGGTGAAACACATACATACAATATATGATTAAGATAGTTTTAAATTTGATTTAATAATAAATATCATCTATCAATAAATATTTATCAAATAAATAAAGATGAGGAGGAGACTTAGCTTCGGGTCTGTAGCAGACTTAGTCCAATCGTCGAGTGACGATCAATTATATAGAGGTGAACGGAGACAGAGTGTATATTCGGGTCCTTCCGTAAAAGTGGATAAAGATATTGGGGAAATTAAGACGAGTGAAGGGAAACCGATTCTTAGGAGAAAAATGATTGAGTTTGAGGGTGATGGACCTCTAGGTATTGTTTTTACCATGAATAATGAATTACTGAGTATCAAGAGTATTATGAAAGGTTCAGTGGCGTCGGAATATTATGAGTTGGAAATTGGGATGAATGTAATTCAGATAAATGATACTTCTTGTAGAGGATTAGGTTATGTTCGATCGATGGAAAAATTAGGTAAATTGTGGAGAACGAATTCTTCAGTCACATTGCATTTTGAATATGAAAATCCGAATGATTTAATCAATGATCCAATTCATAGTCCGATTTATCAATTTTTAGCGTCCCTTGCTTGCGAAGAATTTTACGGTGATTTCACAGAGTTAGGTGCGAAATCATTGGAAGATTTAAGATTTATTGAAAATGATGATTTAGTTAAGATGAATATGCCTTTATTAAAACGAAGGGAGTTTCAATCATTAACCCAAAATATATTTAGTAAATCATTGATAAAGATTCAATTCCATGAATCTATGGATGAAACGGAACGAACAGCGGAATTAGAAAGATTAAGAAGTTTACATTCTCATAAATATATCATAGATATAATCGATGAAGAATTAATTGAAGAAGATGTCTAGGATATTTATTATTCGAGATGCGTTTCTCCTTAGGAGATTAATTCTATTCTTAGAATAATGAGTATTAAAAGACACACTGATTTGGACTTTAAGAAACTTAATTATAAGAAACCGGAGAAACAAGGATTGATTTATTATTCCGCGATTGATTATAATAACGAACCCTTTTATTTACAGACACCTAAAATGATCTGCAAGAAAGGTGCCCTGGAGAATAAATCGAATTTAGAGATGGAGCCGATGAATATTGATTTTTCTTTTTATGATACTTTTGTTACTCTTGATGAATTAAATATTAAGAAAACATTTGAGAATAACAAAGATTGGTTTGGTAAAGATATTCCATTGGAAGTTATTGACAATATGTATAAAAGATCAACTAAACCGGTTAAAAAAGATAGCAAACCGATATTTACATTCAAAATACCTATGATTAAAAGTACAGTCCAATGCCAAATATACGATCAAAAACGCACGTGTGTTGATTTGATGAAATTAAAAGAGGGAACCGAAATTGTTTGTATTTTACACATGAAAGGATTAAAATTCCTCAAGCAGCATTATTATTGTGATGTTTATATTTCACAGATTAAGGTTTTTTTGGAAGGTGATAATAAATATACGATATTAGATTCATATTCTTTCAATGATGAAGGTGAAGAAGAAGAAGAGTTAAAAGAATTGGAAAAAGATTTAATGTTGGATGATGAATTCTTGATGAGTATTCAGAATAAAGAAAATGAAAAGAAATTACTTATTGATAAATTAGCTCTAGCAAAAGAAATATTAAATAAGCAAGAGAGTGATATTATAACGCTTGAAACTCAATTGAGTGGATTTAATTAGTAATTTCTTTTAAATTTTTTTTTATTTCTATATATATAAAAATGGGATTTGATTTAATGGCACTGTGCAATGATAATCAAAATATATGTATTTTTGTTCTGTTACTGGTCGCTCTTTACTTTTCGGGGTATTTATCGAAGATATTAGCCATGTGTGGTCTCGAAGGATTTGATATGGGGAGCGTATCTGGTTCTAGTCAGATTTTATCTTCGGAGCCGCTCGGTCAGAACGAAGCGCAGCAGGCCGTTACTGGCTTGGGTCGGACACCGTCCTCGTGTTATCCTCAGCAGGCCCTCAAGCCCGAGGATTTATTGCCGACCGACGAGAATAAAGCGATCCAGGAATTTAATATTGCGAAACCGGTCGGAGAAGGTATTCTCCAGGGCGTGAACATGCTAGACGCTTCCTATCATGTAGGTGTCAATACTGTCGGTCAGAGCTTGAGAAATGCTAACAGACAGCTAAGATCGGATCCTCCTAATCCTCAGGTGAATGTGAGTCCGTGGATGAATACTACTATCGGACCTGATCTCCCTCGCAGACCGCTGGAAGTAGGCGAATCCTGTGGATCCCCTTAATATAATCATTTAAAGTTCTAAGGTAATAGTATTATAAACCATGGACGATAATAAATTTAAATCCGACCCTTATAATTTGAATAATGTTTTACTCACTGAAACTGATATTTTGAATATTTTTAAATCACTTAATATTCCAGATATTAAGATTAATAACTTAGGTCTATATCAGAGAGCTTTTGTCCATAAATCATATTGTGTAACGAAAGAGAATGAAGAATATGATAAACCCGATAAGGCTATACCCTTATTTAAAGTAGATTATGAAACATTGGAATTTATTGGGGATTCTTTTTTAGGAAATGTTATTGCGAATTACTTATATCAACGATATTTCATAAGTCACGGGCGAGATGAAGGTTTTTTGACCAAACTAAAGATACGATTTGTGTGCGGGGAACAGCTCGCATATTTATCAAAGTGTTTGGGATTCGATAAATATATGATTCTTTCAAATCATCTTGAAGAATCACGTGAAGGTAGAATCAATATAAATTTTTTAGAAGATGTTTTCGAGGCATTCTTGGGAGCTTTATATCAGGATTCCAGAGATTTCAAATTAGTTGAGCAATTTATTATTCAATGTATCGAGAAATACGTTGATTTTTCTGATACGATCTTGAGAGATAACAATTATAAAGATCAGATCTTAAGGTATTTCCAGCATAACTATAAAGTTTATCCAACGTATTGCTCGGAAAAGATGGACAGTGACAATAGTTATCTTTGTAAGATTTACAAGGGTAAAGAACATATTGAAACCGGTAGAGGTGTCAGTAAAAAGAAATCCGAACAGGATGCTTCGAGACGCGCATTAATTAAATTCTGTGTTATTTCTGAATAATTAAAAATGATATGTTAATATAGTTAAATGTCACAGGGATCTGAAAACGATTTTGAGGAAGATACCGATGCGGATGGGTCCCACGAACCCTCTGAGGGGAACGATGATGAGACTGATGTGAATGATGGGACTGATGATGGGAATGATGGGACTGATGATGGGACTGATGATGATGGGACTGATGATGATGGGACTGATGATATTATTCAGAGTATAGAATTGGACCAGGCAACTGTATCTCAGCACCGAAAGGCATTTGTAAAGTGGGTGAATGAATCGTTCTATGAAAACCTAAAAGATTTAAAAAAAGACTCTATCTTAAAAATTTATCAGGTTTTAGTAGAGAAATATTTATCATATGAGACCCCATATCGTGGTTTACTTGTTTATCATGGGTTAGGTACGGGTAAAACCGCCACTGCAATTACATTGGCAGAGGGATTATCGAGTCAAATGAAAATAAACACTATCTTGCCGGCTAGTTTGGAGAGTAATTTCATTGGCGAGATCACGGGTGATCCCACCAAAGGTAAAATAGGGTGGGGTCAAGAGCTTAATATTAAGGGTAAATGGAAATTTACAAAGATATCTGAAATAGACAACGATTTCAAAGAAAAGTATCAACTAGACGGCAAGGTGTTAAGAAGAATACAAAGTTCTACGGCAAGAGAGTGTAATGGAGAAGCTGAAAAGAAGGAAGCTAAATCGATACGCGGTCTATATGTCCCGAATGAGGGTGGGATATCTTATGAAGATATGTCCGATATTGAGAAGATCTTCTTGACCCAGGAAATTTTTTATTTAGTAAGAAAGAAATATAATTTCATTCATTACAATCCATTTCCTAAAGTAAAGACATCTTTAATCAAGGAGTTTCAAGAATCCGATGGTGAAGAGGATGAGGATCTATATTTATTAGACGAAAGTGATAAAAAAACAATCGATACGAATAATACTCTGATTGTCAAGGATTTAGAAAAAAGATTAAAATTTAATAGAAAAAATTACAATGTTGAGTCGCCTTTTTACGGTGAATGCGTCATAATTGACGAAGTTCATAATTTTGTAAGGGAGATATCAAATGACTCGGGACAAGCCAAAGTTTTCTATGAATGGATCGTTAATGCCGAGAATGTCAAGTTGGTGTTTTTATCGGGAACCCCCGTGATTAATAAACCATCCGAAATAGCGATTTTATATAATATGCTAAAAGGACTCATTAAGATATATTCATTCACGATTAAGTCAGATATGGATACGGAACTCATAACAAAAAAATGTAATGATATTTTCTATGAAAACAAACTATCTCTGATTGAATTGTTTTATGTTGAAAGAAAAAAAGGAAAGGTAGTTATCTCATTTATTCAGGAAAGAACTAATTACGAATCGATTATGAATCCCGATGATGAAAATAATATCATCTATACCGTTCAGAGTAAAAAAGAAGGATTTGTATCATTTGATGAATTTATTAATGAAATTTACAAGGGATTGAATCGGGTGTTTAAGAAAGGTGATGGCGTCGATGAAATTTTACCATCTAAAGAGACGTATGATGAGCTGTCGGTGAGAGCCAAGAACGCTCTTCTGAACGGGAAGAAGGTTGTATACGATAAAGACTTGGACATAACATTTAATAGAAGACAGAAACTATTTGAAATTATAGAAGATGACTCCTTAGTTGATATGACGAATAATGATAATTTCCTAAGGTATTTTTTTGAAGGGAGCCATGAGATACCCGAAAAGAAACGTATTTTATTAAAAAGAATGCTGATGGGTTTGACTTCTTATTATCCGATCGACCGCTCGTCTATTGTAGATATGCCTATTGTAAAGGAACCGGAATTGATAGACGATGATCTAATAAATCATAAAATAGTTCAGCAACTGAATGTTGTGCCGTGCATGATGAGTCAGACGCAGTTTGAGAAATATATGGAAATGTGGTCCAAAGAAAAGTCAATCGACGCTTTAGCGAGGATGCGTAATTATGACGAAGACTCACCCTTTCATTATCATATGAGAACAAGACAATCTTGTAATATTGTTTATGTCGATGATGATTTTAGAACGATAAAGAAAACACCCGATAATGACGATGAAATTACGGGTCTAAAGACAAGAAGTTTTCAGAAAATATTAGATGATGGCGCTCTAAAAGTAACGAAGGAACTTAAGAATTTGTCTCCCAAAATGTTTGAGATAATGAATAATATTAATAAATTTACAAAGATCGATAACTCTTCAACCGATGAATCACCTCCTAGGACACCCACGGGTAAAATATTATTTTACAGTGATTTCAGATCCGACGGTGGATCGGAAGCATTTGAGCTCGTCCTGAAAAGCAACGGTTATACAAAGTTCGATTCTAAAGATCCTCAGACCGATAAAGGTAAAAGATATACATTTGTTACGGGATCAGAGGGAGGTGCCGAGAGAGCTATTAATAAAGAACATTTCAATGATGAAAAAAACAAGTACGGTGAGTATATTCAGATTATTCTTATTTCTTCAGCCGGTGCGGAGGGTATTTCATTAACATGTGTAAGACAAGTTCATATTCTAGAACCGTTCTGGAATTACGTGAGAATTGATCAGGTTCTAGGAAGAGCTATCCGTATGAAATCTCACGTAGATTTACCCAAGGAAGATAGAAATGTTGAGCAATATTTATATCTGAGTGTATTGCCTTCAGGGAATAATTTAGAAGATGCATACAAATCACTCAAAAATGATCCAAATAAGACATGGATTATCCCTGAATTTGAGGATGATTCTATCAAAAGTGAATTAAGTAAATCAGAGAACAGAGAATTCAGAGAGATATTAGATTCAATCGTACGAATTAATGTGGACACCGATGGAGAAACTGCTGATAATCATCTATTTGAGATTATGGAGCGTAAATATAGGGTCAGCTTAGAGATTAATTCAGTTATTAAAGAATCATCTTTAGACTGTATTCAGCATACAAGAGATGATCCCGAATTGAATGATAAATGTATTCGGTTTTCAGATAAATTATCGGGTGAAATCGCGTATTTTCCGGGTATTTCGGCAAAAGTGTTGGAAAATATCGATGTCATACAACTGAAAGCAAAATATCTATATCATATCAAACCCAATGTATATGTTATATCGGCATCAAATGATGAAGGAAATAATATCTATATTTACTATGAATATGCCTCTACAAAATCAGAGGAGATCGATATCAGATATATCAGGGAAAATGGTAGACGATTATGTGATGTTTATGTTGATACTATGATGATCCTAAATTATGTATCAAAAGATCATCCCTATAATTCCTCTCTAGGGAAGGAATTCTCTGTTTATCAAGAAATTTATACGTTAGATGATGATATCATTGATGAATATATCTCGGTCGAGAAATTTCCACCGTTAGACAAAATAATCTTAAGAGATTCACTGAAAGGATATAAATTAAAATACAACGTGAATGATACCTTCTATTACATGGGCACAGATAGTATCTTACCCGATAAATGTATTCAGAGAATTTATCCTTATCAGTTATATGAACAAGAGAATTATCAAGTAGATAATATTATGGCAAGAGTTATTTATGATGGTGGGTTATATATTCAGGATTAAACCATCACCAGAATTTACGACCGGTTCTTTTATTACGCCGTCTATTCTTGCGTACAGATACTTTATGCTTGGATCTTTTACGGATTGATTTCTTAGCCTGCGCTTCCTTTGCCACCGTCTTCGATTCTTCCTTAGCCGCTTTCTTCTTCAGTTTGGGTTTATCCTTGTAGCAGCAGTTATTAGGGGGTTTAGGATACTGTCCTGTATCACACGGTGGTCCTTGCTTATGGGCCGATGTACATTTGGATTTAGTCACCTTCTTCTTCTCGGGTTCCTTACGAGGTTTCTTAAGAGGTTCGGGTTTCTTAAGACGTTTGGGTTCCTTAAGAGGTTCAGGCTCAGGCTCAGATCCAGCTGGAGCTGGATCGTTCATACCTTCGTATTTAGGATGATTATAATCGATTTCTTTTTTAGATGGTTTAACATTGAAATTCATTTTATCTTTCTTAGGAGTTCTCTTAGTTGGTTTAGTGTAATTAACAACTTCATCTATTAATTTTTGTTCTTCTTTTGTGATTCCATAGTATTTGTAGATATCATCATCGGTTGGATTACTTGGTAGATTGGGAATTTGAATATTATTTAATATTTTTTGATCATTTTTATTCCTAGGAACGGGTGAATATTGTGTTATTATCATTAAAAACAATATTAATTTAGAATCAAAGAAATTGATATGTTTAGTTATCCCTTTCTCATCATCATCTGTTAAATAATATAATGTATATGTCGTCGTTCCTATAGGTTTCTTATAATATACTGGATATAATTTACCTATTGGAGAAGACCCATTAAATGTCATTATTATTTTTGGTTTTTTGAAATAATCTTTATCTTGTCCTATATCTTTGTTGTAAATTTCGACGTATTTTCCATTATCATGATAAAACGCATATGGAAAACCTTTAGCGGTGTTTTTCCGCATACCTTGATTCGCGTCTAATTTTCCGTCATATTCAATTTTATATAATTCATTATCATTTTTATTTTTAAAGGTCTTCGTAATTATATTTATTATATTTTTATTTAAGATTGAAGGTATAAATCCTATATTTCCAGTATCAAGTTTTGATAATTCGATAGATTGGTTAGTGAAAGTATTTCCATTAATAGACGAGTCAACAATAGTTGGTCTGTTTTTTTTATTTGTATATAAATATATATCTACAGGTGGAAAATGAGGGATAGTTTCATCCGTCATCTTGATATATAGCAGGGATCCTGACTTATTAAATTCATAGAAGATCCGTCCTATATTTTTGTGCATATCCGAACTATATGGTTTCCGCCACCCACTCGGATGAATGAATAACAAATAACTCTGCCTTTCATCATTCATCGCCAATAAAGATTGATCTACGAATTTAGGCCATAATGGTTGTCTGGAACCACTCGTCCTACCTGTTCCACCTTCATTGTATGGAGGATTCCCCATAATAATATCAAATCCCGTTTCCTTATAATCAAAGAATGATTTAGGAAATATGTTCAATTTATATTTATTTCCGCAGAAAATTTTGTCTAAAATAGTTATACTTTTCTTACTGATTTCAACCATATATAACATCTTTTCGATGATATATTTTCTTCTTTTTTCTTCATTTGATTCCCATGATTTTAGCCCTTCCATCAAACGCAGGTAAGCGCATATTGGGAAATTACCCATCCCGACCGCGGGGTCCAACCATTTCAAAGTATGGTCTGACCAAACGTGTTTCGGTAATTTATCTAACATTTCTTCAACTATATATATAGGTGTAAATACTTCACCCTTTTCCTTCCTTTCCTTTTCTTTGGGTGTCAGATTATCATTAATATATTCTAATAATTTTTTGGGATCCTTAATGGTGTATATTTGTTTCTTTTGGCCCATTATTATTCTATTCATAGATATTAAATCTTCGTCTGATGTTAAAGAGTTGCTTAATATATCTATTATATGTTCTAACGAGGAATTGTCCCCGTGACCTCCCAATCTCATATTGAGAACATCAAGGAATGATTCTTTTAATTCAGAATCAGCAAATATTTTATGTTTCAGATCTCCTATATTATTTACGACTTCGGGTATCGTTCTATTTTCTAATAAGATACATTCAGCTTCTTCAGATAAGTAAATAGTATAAATATTCATTAATGTAATTATATCCGAGAGAGCCTCTGCTGCCATATCTTCAATAGGGATTTCTTTTACTTTATCTTGATCTTGTTCTGTTTTAGTCCGTTGTGATTTTGGTTTATCCCTTATCGGTCCATCGAATTTATCTTCTGGATCAACGATCTTATCTATCTTATTACCCTTGGCCAATTTTATATTCCTCAATTGGGTTTCTATACTTTGTAGTAATTGTTTATCGTATGAAAAATTCTTTGCGGTTTTTTGAATTGTCTTCGTAGATTCATCCCATGATGAATAAAATTTATTAAATAACTCAGTTACAAACTCTCCTCGTTTGGATTCCTCGCCTGAGTATTTATCCATCATCACATCTTCATCTATATTAATTAACTTGCTTAGTTCAATATTCCTTTCTTTATCCGTTAAATTCTTATTCTTCGCTCTAATGCTATCCTCGAACAATAAGATACTCGTCAGGGCTCTCTGAGGGTTCAGATCTACCATGAATCCATATTTTTTATTATTACAATATTCTTTATTACGACAATTTTCGTAAGTTGGTTTTTCAGTCATCGACCTGAATAACATTTGAAAATTAGCATCAGTGCTAGTCACAGTATTCCATAAAGCAACGATATCTACATTTTCGAATGATATCCCCAATTGTAAGCGCGCCCCCGCCAAAATGATTAAGTTATCGGCTTTCATTGATCCATCCATCATGCTTTTTTCTATTTTCAATATGTCTTTTTTTATTTCAGAGGGCTTGCTCATATATGTAATATTTCCTTTAGTCGAGCCTTGTGTCCACGATCCATCTTCGACCGCCACGAAGAAATGATATGTATCCTTGATATCTCTAAACTCGTTTTTCCCATTTAACAAAGTTAACAATGAATTAACGACACCTGCTATTTTATTTCCAGGACCGTATGGTAAAAACCATAATTGTGATGTTTTGTATCTGGAATTCGTCTGGCAAGTTCTACATCCGTTATCTTCACCATTGCTACATATTCTTTTGATGCGTGGTAAAATACCACGATTACGATAAAACGCTTGTATATCATAATCCGCTTTTTTATCTGGAACGCCGAAATAATATTTCATCATCTCAATAACATTATGTTCGGATGTAAAATTAGACCCATCATTTTTAAATAATTCATTCATATCAAAACCATAACCGGAATCACCCAACTTACCCTGCTCATTATCAAGATGTTTCTTATCCCATACAGATGTTATCAAGTACGGCTTGGGGAATTTGTCATATTGGTTCTTTAGTCTTGATATAGCCGATTCCCCTCCTTCTTCTTTAATTGCTCTATCATATATCACAGCTCCGAACCTTTCCCTGATGTAATTATTTTTATAATTACCACTTGTTAAGTCTTTCATTATCTGAATATCATTTATATCCCATGTTAGTTTACATTTTTCTTTGATCGAGTAAATCCGAGATGGCTTATTATAAGTCGCGGTAACAAATATTTTCGGAGTTGTTATGGCGTTTGGTGATAACTTATTGATTTCATCGAGAATAAGTTTGGATGATGTTGTACTTAGCCCAAAATGAGCTTCATCTAAAAATATTAAATCAAAGTCACCAACACCTTCGAAATATCTCTTCACGTTTTTATAATCCTTGACCTTCAATTCTATTTCACCCTGCACCTGAGAGTCTTCATCTTTTTTACCAGGAGGTGTCCACCCTAATAACTGCTTGGACGCGATATAAACCCTATGCCCCTCTTGTTTCTCTTTTCCAGGCAAACCCCTCTTACGCCCAGCACCATCCATATATATTGCGGCGACCGATGAAGCCTGAAAATCTATATGGGTATCAAATAATTTTTTATATTCACCGAATGTTTCGGTTGGAGCAGGCGTAATCATTAGGAAATTCTTAAACGCCCCCCCCTGGTAAGTTTTTTTTAGATAATCTAAAATAACGCCTCCCATAATATAGGATTTACCGGATCGTGGTATGGCACCCACAAGGATCTGGGTTTCCCTATATTTAATGACTAATTCATTGATTTTATCTATGAATAACTTTTGATGGAATCTAGGTATAAATGGTGATTTTAACAATCTTAAATAAACCGTCTCGAACTCGTGTTTATTTTCCGACCCTTGTAAATAATTATATTGACCTAGGACTGCCTTTAATTTTGAAATATTCTCCACAAGATCTTGCTGGTCATATATATTCGGAAAGGTTTGGTCCCCAGCCGGATCAATATATTTCATCATTATATCACTTGATCTCTGGGCCTTCCTAAACTTTTTTATTAGGTCTGTCTTATCCTTCACAAATATAAAAACGTGTATTTTACGGTTAGGTTTACCGTGTTTCTCAATTAGCGTACATAATTTACCGATATCATAGTCACCAACGGCGTGTTCACGAGCATAATATTTCACAGAAATAAAATATAAATCCTCATGTGATATTGCGTTGCTTACGTTGCTTACGTTGCTTGCGTCAGTGACATCAGTGGTGGTTTTATTTATAAATGATATATCAGAATACCCACCTGAATTACCGCTCTGTACCCGTTCATCTAGATATCCTTTGAAGGCGCCTCCCGACCAAAAGTTCTGATCATAATCAATACCCTCTTGATTAGGATTACCAAAAATATGACACGTATTGAATGTTTTGGTCTTACTGTCTTCATCTTCACCATTTTTCATTGTTAAATTATCAACGCAACCAAACTTGATACATATATCCCATAACCGTTCATATACAAATCCACGGTAAGATCTGTTTATTTTTAGGGGGTGCCCGCCTTTGTCCACTTGGGGATTACCGTCCTTATCTAGTAGTGGGTGACCAAGAATATCCACCCCTGGTATTCGTATGGGTGTTTTATAACGAACCCCCGCCTCCCTCAATATTTCGTCGACTGATTTAGTACGGATATCTCCAATTAAATCGATGACTTTATCTTTTGGACCTTTAATAAGTTCGACCTCTTCCATGGTATTAATTTTCATTAGAAATTAATTCCATTGATTCATAAAAATAAGATAATTAAATTGTCAGGAACCAGGTTATATATTCAGGATTAAAAAAACAGTAAAAAAAGTAATAGTATT
>TARA_B110000285_G_scaffold49097_1_pt1 | contig 12212 bp, 9 predicted proteins | sample TARA_B110000285 | Tara Oceans TARA_B110000285 (sample SAMEA4397756) | marine metagenome | biome: Polar Biome; feature: [SRF] surface water layer (ENVO:00010504); material: water (ENVO:00002006), including particulate matter (ENVO:01000060) such as... | depth 5 m
TCACATCCGGAATTCTTGACGCGGTTAAGAGGCGCCGGAAAAAAAAGTGAACTGGTGGCACGTGCCGTAAAAGCCGGAGCAGGCGTCAGGGTTCTGGATTGTACGGCGGGTCTGGCTCGGGACGCGTTTGTGTTGGCATCGCTTGGCTGCGAAGTGACGCTGGTTGAGCGATCAAAGGTTGTCTCTACATTGCTTCTAGATGGATTAAAGAGGGCAAGGCAGCGACCCGAGCTTTGTTCCGCCGCCAATCGAATTAAGCTGACGAACGCTGACTCGCTTGCGGTGATGTCCCAAGCTAGTCTGGAATACGATGTGATCTACATCGATCCTATGTTCCCGGAGAAGCCAGGCGCGGCGGCAGTGCGAGGCCCAATGCAGCATCTACAGCGGTTTCTAGGGACAGACGAAGATGCCCTGGCGCTGTTATCCGTAGCTTTGCAGGCAGGTTGTGCCCGCGTTGTGCTTAAGCGGCCACCTCATGGTGACTGGCGCTCCCCCATCCAGCCGACGCATGTATTCAAAAACAAAAATAGCCGTTACGAGGTGTTTACGAGTTAGTCGTTGAATTTCTGACGGCCTGCAAAATGTTGTATCTGACATCGGCATCAAGAGACTGAGCAGTGGCGGATTCCAGTGCAGTGAAGTTTTCGCTGACAGCAAGCTCGATATCGACCATCTTTTCGCTTTTTAGCTGTCTGAGTAGATTGGAAAACAGCGATTTATCGAAAAACTCAGGCGAGTTGATGCCATAGATGACCGAAAGCTGCTCGGCGATTCTCGCGGATGCTGACTCAAGTGCTTTCAGCGATGGCACGTTGGATTGCTGCAGTAAAGCGATGACGATGTAGAACCTTTCCAGGGTTGGGCCCGTGATGTTGGCGATATCCTGAAGACTGTTGTATTCAGATGACTCCGGCGATGGAAGCGCTATTTGGTTGCCATTTAATGTTACGAGCCCTAGCTCAGATAATGTTTCGACGACGGTATCCAATACCTGTTCCAGATCACGAATGTCCCAGGCAAGGAACATCTCGGACTTGAGTAAGGGGAATAGGGGTCTTACAAATTCGGCTAACGCGGTTTTGTTGGTTGTGGTTTCGGTTCGTATAAACCTGGCAACCAGTGACGGTAGCGCGTACACGTGCACGACATTGTTGGCATTGTAAGTCAGGGTTATTGACTGCTCTGGAGACGCAGAAACAATGGTCCCGAACGGGTGCTCAGTGCAGCTTAAGCCGCTAATGGCTATTGCTTGCTCAAGTATCTCATTTTGGCTCAGGTTCGTGATTGAACATCCTGTCGGGCCACATTTTCGGGCGATGGCACGTAGAAGTTCAATTTGGTGCAATAGGTATTTTTCCTCGATGTTTTGCCTGGCGGTTGATAATAAAGCCACAGCAACCAGGTTTGTTGCTTTTACTGCAACCGATTCGTTGATGCGAGTTGCAAGTCTCTCGGCCAGATTCAGACACGTCGCGGATAATTGAATCGATGGGATTTCTCTTAACTGTTGCCATTCCGGCAACTGTTCATCCATAAATTGCTGAAGTGGCAGGGGTTCACCGAAGTTAACGGTAACCTGCCCGAAATCGCGTTTCAGGGCACGAAATATCCCAAAAATATCGAATATGGACTCTGATTGCTTATCCTTACCGGACAATTCCGCCATATAAGTTGATGATTCAAGCACCCTCTCGTAGCCGAAGTAAACGGGCATAAACACAATGGGCTTGGTAGCATCCTTATGAAAGCTGTTAACTGTCATACGGAGCATGCCAGTTCGTGGCTGCAGCGTTCTACCGGTTCTGCTCCTGCTGCCCTCTATGAAGTATTCCACCGAAAATCCGCGGGTAAAGACCTGGTGCAAATACTCATCGAAGACTTTTCTATATAGGCCGTCACCTTGGAAACTTCTGCGCATAAAAAAGGCTCCTGCTCGGCGTAGCAGTGGACCAACAAAGGGCAGGTTCAGGTTCTTTCCGGCTGCAATATGGGGAGGGGCCAGACCATTGTTATAGAGCACGTAAGACAGTAGTAAATAGTCGATATGGCTGCGATGACAGGGCGTGTAAACGATTTCGTGGGACTGGGCCATCCGTTTGACCGTTTCAATGTGGTTAACCTCGATGCCTGCGTACAATTTGTTCCAAAGCCAGGTAAGTAACACGTCGAAAAATCTAATGACTCGATATGATTGATCCGACGCTATCTCCTGGGCATGGGCCATCGCCTTTTTCTCCACGGCCAGGAAGGTCAGGTCGTTGGTTCTTGCTTCGTGCTCGATGGCTGCTCGGACGTCGTCACTTGCCAGAATGTTGTTGAGAAGGGTGCGCCGGTGGGAAAGGTCTGGACCAATGATTGCCTGCCGCTGGTTATTAAAATTCACTCTAAGTAATCGCAGGAGCTTCCTCACCTGTCTCGGTTGTTCAGACTCAGATGACATGAGCTCATCAAGCGCGACGGCGGTTCCAAACTGAACCAGTATGTGTCCAGGATGAAACAGCATGGCAAAAAACTTTTTCAGTCCGCTGGTTGCGCTCCAGTTTTCTGACAATAAAAGTTTGAACAGGGACTTCTCTCTGTCTGGCTGGTGGCCCCAGAACAGGGAGACGGGAACAATCTTGATTGATCGGTTTTTAAGGGCTTTCTGGTGTTCGAATAGGCGCATCATTCGAGCTGATTGTTGGCGCAGTGATTTTCTACCGAAAGTTCCCTCGGCTCGGCCCAGGAAAAACACGGCCCGGCTTTCGTTAATCTCCGGGATTATTGATACCGCCGAAGGCAAGCCGCCAGCCTGACAAGCCATGTCCGTTACAACAAGATCAGAGATGGACCGAAAGGACAGGACGTAACAGATAAGGTCTGAATCGCTCAGGTTGAGCGATTCGCGGTTACCACCCAAGAATATCGGTTTTATCCACAGAAATAAAAGCTTGCTTGACAGCGCGAATTGCGCGTTCTTTAGCTTAAGGCGAATTGCGCTAAGTTTCTCGTTAGGTCTAGGGGACATTTCCATTGAACAGGTCCGAGAGCACGCTCGCTGGGTCTCGCCCTTCAATTTCAACCTCGTAGACGCTGTTGAATTTTCGTTGCGTGATTTCTGTGATGGCGGCGCGTGAATCGAGAATTGTGGGTCTTAGGAATACCAACAGGTTCTGCTTTTGAGTCGTAACCGAAGTACTCCTAAACAAAAAGCCGAGGCCAGGAAGGCTGCCCAGCAAAGGCACCTTTGTATTAGTGGTATTTTCCTTATCCCTAATCAAGCCTCCGATGATAATGACTTCTTTGTCGTCGACGAGAATTGTCGTGTCTATCGTTCGGATATTGGTTATAAGGTCTGCGCTTCCTTCGGCACCAATGACGGCGAGTGAAGCAGCGTCTACCTCTGAGACTTCCTGATGAACTTTGAGTTCCACCAGGTTGCCATCATGAATATTAGGCGTGACTTCCAATGTCAGTCCGACATCTTCACGCTGGATGGTCGTGAATGGATTGGTTGTGCCGTTGCTACCCGTTGTCGTTGAGCCGGTTCTGAAAGGTACGTTTTGACCTACTACAATTTTTGCTTCTTCATTGTCCATCGTTGTAATGCTGGGAGTGGACAATAGATTGACGTCTCCATTTGTTTGCAGCGCTCGAATAATGGCTGCGAAACTTGTTCCATCAGTACTAATTCGGCCAGCGCCCAGCAATGGTTGTGTGCCGGCGGAAACACCTAGCAGCGGTGAAGGTACAGGCGCATCTGCCACCGAAGACTGACCTGCAATGTTTTGTAGGATCTGCGCCAGGGTGCCGGAGGGCGCTGTTAATCCAATCGGCAGATTACCGCCGCTGGTGTCCGCAATAAAGAGCTCAGAACCAAGTTGACGAGAGAAGTCGGCAGTGACTTCGACGATGGCCGCCTCTATCAATACTTGCAATCGGCGTACATCCAGACTGTCGATGATATCAACGATTTCTAGCATGGCTGAGGGAGGGGCACGAATGACCAATGCATTTAGTGACTCATCAGGTTGGATGCTAATTTTAACCTTGTTGGACTTACTTTCTTCATCGTCAACGACAGTGCTACTTAGAATTTCGGCCATTTCAACAGCGTCGGAATGAGCAAGGCGAACAACTTTGGTTGACCCTGATCGATTTGCAGGAACATCCAGTCGTGATATCAGATCCACTACCCGCTCCACAGTGACTCTTTCACCCTTAACCACCATGGAATTAGTTCGTTCGCTGGCAACGATGGTCACTTTATTTGGACCTTTAGCGCCGCTTCCCATCTGTTCAGGCGCTAGCTCCTCGAGGAGTCCAACCATGTCTTCGACCCAGGCGTCTTTCAGGCCTACGATCTTAACGATCTGGTCATCTGCGATGTCGATGCGATTAACGATTTCGGTTAATCGAGCTATGTTTCCGGCGTGATCGCTGATAATTAGTACGTTAGGAGACGAGATGCCAGCAACATGACCATACTGAGGAATGAGTGGTCTGAGTATCTTTACCAAGTCCTCTGAAGCGGAGTTGCGGACCGGGATGACAGCAGTGACTAATTCCTCTGATTGTGCAGGAACTAGAAAATCCCTTGGGTTACCGCTCTGTTTTGCCAGGACCTGTTGAACGATCTTAGTGATGTTCCCGGTAGGAACAGCAGCGTAGCCGTGAACCCGGAGAACCGACAGAAACAACTCATAGATCGTCTCCTTGTCCATTGAGGTGCTCGAGATAACCGTTACGTTGCCCTTAATTCTGGGGTCCACCACAAAGCTTTTGCCTGTGATGACGGAAACCTGGGCGACGAATTCGCGGATATCAGCGTTTTTCAGGCTCACCTTCCAGGTTTCTTCTGTGTCTCTTACCTGCGCGGACGCGTCTTGAGAAGATAATGCAAGGGGCAGGAACAAGCAGCTGATAAAGAGAGCCAGTGAGACGCTTATACTCGAACTATTTAAAGACATTAGTTTGGACTCTCCAGATAAATAATATGTAATCGTGTGATGTGAGCCTAACTTATTTAGGCACGGGTACGGTCAGGAAAAAACGTCGGGTTCCCCGCTGGACCTCGACTCGAACCCTGGATGATGCCATGACCTGGTTCATAAGCATGGAATCGTTTGCGGCGACACCAATCGGTTTACCATTGATAGACAGTATCACGTCACCTGGTTGCAGGCCGGCCTGTTTGATTGGACCTTGCGCGTCTGCACCGACCTTATATCCTTTTGACTCACCGCTTGAAACGGGCGTGATGCCAGCTTCACTCAGGGTACCATGAAGATCGCTGCGCAATTTTTCCTGATACTGACTAATAGTGCTGTTGTTGGCAGAGTTGTTGGCAGAGTTATTGGCAGAGTTATTGTTAGATCCATTCGTGTTGCCGATGCTGTCTCTTGCATCTTTTTGGTTGGATAGTGGTGTGCCTGATATACCATCGCCAGATCTGGATAATGTATTTCCGGGAGGTCTATCACTGACGAATTGAAATTTGCTATCCGAGAAAAGTAGCTTCTCCATTCTGGTGCCTCGTCGGATTAAGACGTGATCTTCGAATACGGCGGCCAGCTTAGCGTTTCCCGGTAACCTGTCTCCGATTGCAAAGAGTTCACCATCTTTATTTTTTTCCGCGACGATGGCCGTTGAAAATCTTGCATCTTGAGCAATAAAAATACCCTGCAGCTCAAGATTAAGTTTTGTTTCCGGTGCATCAATTGTCTGGGGGACGATATCTACGTCCTCGTGTCTGCCGAAGAGTTCGAGATTGGAAACCTTAAATGTCGGCAGAGTGACAGGGTTGGCGCTTGCTGGAGCTGAATCTGGGATGGAACCTGGTGAGGTCGCGGTTCCCATAAAAACCAGCGCCGTATTCGCCACAGTCAGACTCATTAAGACAATCAGTATAATGCTTATAGCGGTCGCAAATTTCCTGCTGTGGTCGCTAAATAGTTGTATTAATTTATCCAAGTGAAGCTGCCCGAAGATTTTCTGAAGGGTGAGTTATTGTATACCATAGTTTTGGTTAAAAATGGACCCGTATTGGTCTAAAACCGTATTAAAATACTTTTTCTTCCAACACGAAAGCAGGGCCGACTGCATCCTGGTATCCGTTTGGAAGCGGCAAACCAATCATATCCGTTAGCAGGTAAGACACGGAGGTTTTTGACCACCCATTTGGTTTTAATGAGAGCATCAGCAAGGTGGAAGTCTGTGAGGTGACATCTAACATTGCATTTGATTCTTGCATGGATAGTTTCCCGGTGAGTGCCGGTAAGTTGACGCTATAGAGTTGTTGCGGCGTTTCAATGTGAACGATGCCACCCGTCCAGTTTGTTTCGCCCTTTAGCTCGGTTAGCCAACGTTGATCGAACGAGGTGCTGATGCCTGAGAGCTCAACGATGCCGGTTAATTCAAGGCCATAGTCGATGCTAACGGCGTTAATAAAGCGGCTTTCGATGGTGCCACTAATATTGTCCAGTGTACCACCAGAAGTCGACGCCACTGCGTCTAGTTCCAGCTGAAGGCCGCCACCCGCCAGTTCAATCAGTGTGCTCACTTTTCCGTGAAGCAGTGGCAAGGCTGCCATCTTCCAAGATAGCGTGACGGGTGGGAAACGTTGGTACTGCAACTGAATGGCACCTTCCCAGATTCGCCCTCGGGCAACTCCGACCTTTAACCCCGGGATATTTTGCTGAACGGTATCACCGAATAGCTTGGTCACAAGACTCGCAGGCGCCATGACAAGGATGGGGATGGTAAAAGCAATGATCGCAATCGCGAAATAAAAAACCCTGTTCATAAAATCCAGCTCATGTTCCCGCTAGTGACCGCCAGTTCAGGACTGTTGATGAGAACGGGTTCAGGACTGTTGATGGCAACGGGTTCAGGACTGTTCATGAGAACCGGTACACGACTGTTGATGAGAACCGGTTCAGGACTGTTCATGTTAACCAGTTCACGACTGTCTTCCCGCTTTCGGTGAAACGGTACCAGCTGCCTGAGTCTTCACTTTCTGATGTCCAGCCGTCGACGCTGCACCGGATTTCAACCTGAAAATGGTTGTAGGCGTCCTGAGCGCATTCTTCATCGGTTTGCCAGGGCGTGCTGCTGGAATCGAACCAGATAGAGGTGTAGCCACCCTTGGCGACATTTTCTGCAATGGTGCAGGTCATTGAACTGCCTTCTTTGGTCAGTTTCAATTTGAGTGTTGAGCCAACAGTTCTCTGTTCATCAATTGAAAAGTAGGACTCAAGCCATTCGACGACATCGCTGAACCCCACTCGCTTTGCGTAGATTTCAACGTCAGGCTGTATCGCTGGGTTTTCTGTGCCTTCTATCATTGGCTTAGCAATGTCCCAAGAATGTCTTCGTAGATCACTGACAACGCGTCGAGGTCTTTCACAGAAACCTGTTCATTGACTTGATGAATAGTGGCGTTGCATGGCCCAAGCTCAACGACTTCAACATTCCTTGGGGCGATGAATCGGCCATCAGAAGTCCCGCCAGAAGTCGATAGTTCTGTGTCCAGGCCCGAGCGATCTAGTATTGCAGCCTGAACAGCAGGTATCAGTGCGCCCACGGTGGTTAGGAAAGGTGGGCCAGAGAGTCGCCAATCAACGCGGAAGTCGGCGCAGTGCCGTGCGAGAATTTCTTCGGTTTGTTGTCGAAGCGATTCCTCGGTTGATTCAGTTGAAAAACGGAAATTGAATGCGGCTCGAAGTTCGCCAGGAATGACATTGTTTGCCCCGGTGCCTGCAGTGATGTTCGAAACCTGGAACGTTGTTGCGGGGAAAAACTCATTACCTTGATCCCAGAGTGTCGTCGTTAGTTCAAGTAGTGCTGCTGCGCTTTCATGAATAGGGTTCCTTGCTTTACTGGCATAGGCGACATGGCCCTGGATTCCCTTGATGATAAGCGTCCCACCCAGAGACCCCCTGCGACCAACTCTAACAACATCACCAACTGTTTGTGAACTTGAAGGCTCACCGATCAAGCAATAATTTATTTTGGTTCCCCGTGATTCTAGTGTATCCATGACTCTTACGGTGCCGTCTGTCGCGACGTCTTCTTCGTCGGACGTGATAAGAAAGGCGATAGTGCCGCCATAATCATCTCCCTTCGCGACGAAACGGGCGGTGGCAGTCAACATAGCTGCCAGAGACCCCTTCATGTCCGCAGCACCTCTGCCGTGCAGGATATCGCCTGTTACTTTCCCCTCGAACGGGGGTATCTCCCATTCTTCCTCAGGACCGGTAGGAACGACATCTGTATGCCCTGCGAAACAAAATAAGGGCCCCTCAACGGCTCCCTGCCTGGTTGCCCAAAGATTTTTAACGGGACCAAAAGGCAGGTGTTCTACAGTGAACCCCAGGTTGGACAGGTAGCTCGCCATGATCTGTTGACAGCGGCCATCCTCCGGCGAAACGGATGGCTCACGGATCAACTGTTGCGCAACTGAGATGGTGTCGGAATTTGCCATTGACTCGGCCCGTTATCGAACGTTAATTGTTACTGTGCAGGGTGCTGTTAAGCTCGATGGCACTTCTATTGGTTCTGCATTCCACAACGCCGTTTTGTGAATTCCGCAGGAACAGCAGTTCGGACTGTCCAGCCAGTTCTCTAGCCTTGACGAGCTTCAGCATGTTTCTGTCTTCGTCCAGAATCTGAACAACAGTGCCGGGGGTGATATAGAGGCCAGCTTCAATGGTGCATCGGTCCCCTAGTGGAATGCCGGTTCCAGCGTTCGCGCTAATCAAACAGTCTTTGCCGATACTAATCACGATGTTACCGCCACCTGATAGCGTACCCGCCGTGCTCGCACTGCCACCAAGGTCAGTTCCACCGCTCACGGTCACGCCCTGAGACACGCGACCTTCGATCATATTGGGTCCCAGTGCCCCGGCGTTAAAATTGATGAATCCCTCATGCATCACGGTTGTTCCTGCCCCGACATAGGCGCCAAGACGCACCCGGGCTGAGTGCGCGATACGGGTACCAGAAGGGATGACATAGTTGGTCATTTTCGGGAACTTGTCGACCGCGGATACTTCGAGGACTCTACCTGCAAGGCGCGCCTTAAATTGCATTTCCTCAATTTCATTCAGGTCGACTGCGCCCTGTTCTGTCCAGGCTACATTCGGGAGTAGAGGATAAATACCCTCCAGGTTTTGTTCGTTCGGTAATACGCAACGGTGTGACAGCAAATGAAGCTTTAGGTAAGTCTCCGGTGTTGACTGCAGCGCCTGATCGGATTCAATGATCGTCAGCACAACGGGGCTGCTGGAAGAAGCCAGTTGAGCGACAATCGACTTCTGTCTCTCATCGCCAATGGTGTCTGCTAATGTCCTCAGTTGATCGGTATTTAACTCGATATCAGTGTTACCACCGCGGTAACCGGTAGCCGCTGTGACAGCGTCAACAAGAGTTTGGTTAGGATGAAAGGTAGGCCGAGGGAAAAAAACCTCTAGCCATTCGTCGTTTCGATTCTTTGTGCCTATGCCAAAAGCCAGCGCATACATGATTTGCAATACCCATTAGAGTTTAGCGGCGCAGTATAGTCGTCGCGCGGCTGTATTCACAGTTGAGGTTGTCTGACAGAGGTTATTTCAGAAACGCAGGCTGGGAAGCTCGGTTATATTTTATGCCAGCAATCCACTATTCGTTCTGCAGCCTTGATACACTCCGATTGTGTTGCGACCAGGGCTATTCGCACCCGGTTAGTTCCCGGGTTGCCTGAATCTGTCGCTCTGGAAAGATAGCTTCCCGGAAGAACTTTAACGTTGGCTAACTGGACCAGGCGAACCGCAAAAGCGGGATCTGAAATGGGTGTTTCAGGCCAGAAGTAAAACCCGGCTTCCGGTATTGCCATCGGCCAGACCGGATTAAGTATGTCAGCGACCAAGGCGAACTTATCCCTGTAGACCTGCCTGTTCTCGATGACATGTTGTTCGTCGTTCCAGGCCAGTGTGCTCAGCACCTGGTGGTGCATGGACATCGCAGAGCCGTGATAAGTCCGATACAGCAGAAACTTTTGCATGATTTCCGCATCTCCCGCGACGTACCCTGAGCGTAGGCCAGGAAGATTGGAGCGTTTTGACAGAGAATTGAAAGCGACGCAGTTTTTGTAATCTTCTCGCCCAAGCAAGCTGGCGGCCTCTAACAGACCTGCTGGCGGGTTTTCTTCGTCCATGTAGATTTCTGAATAGCATTCATCGGAAGCAATAATGAAATTATATTTGTCAGAAAGTGCTATCAGGGTCTGGATTTGGGCAATGCCCATCACGGCGCCGGTAGGGTTGCCGGGCGAGCAAAGGTACAGAAGTTGGCAGCGTTGCCAGACCTCTTCTGGTACGCCATCAAAATCAGGCAGGTATCCGTTGCCGGGTTCACAGTTGACGTAATAGGGTTTGCTACCAGCAAGTAGGGCAGCGCCTTCATAGATTTGGTAAAAGGGGTTGGGCATTACCGTGACAGAGTCGCTTTGCGGTTCGATGACGGCCTGGGCAAAAGCGAAGAGCGCCTCGCGGGTCCCGGTAACGGGTAATACGTTTAGATCAGGATCCAGTGCCGTATCAAGCCCGAATCTGCGGTTGATAAAATTAGCAATGGCTGTTCTTAACGCTGGTGTTCCCTTCGTCGGAGGGTAGGTGCCAAACCCCTCTCGAATTAGCGCTGTGTCAGTGAGGGCATTGACCAGAAAATCAGGAGCTGCGTGTTTTGGTTCTCCCATCGACCAAGCAATCTGTGACAGGTTAGTCTCGCTGGTGACGCCATCAAGTAATTGATTAAAACGCTGGAACGGGTAGGGGTAGAGCTTCTCGAGATTATTGTTCATGATAACTTGCTGTGACTCGTTCAACATGTTGATCGATGGCTTCACAAACCCTATCAGTAATATGCGTGATTAAAGCGGGGTCTGTTATGGGTGATCCATTGAGGTCCGTGATATAGAACACGTCCTCGACTCTTTCTCCCAGTGTTGTGATCTTTGCCGAAATTAAGGAGATACCAACGTCGACAAGGACCTTGGCCAGAACTGCCAGCAGTCCGGGTCGGTCGGGCGCAGTGATCTCAAGTGAAGTCGCGTCATGATTTGGCGCTGGACTTAGGGTTACCTGAGTCTTCTGTTTAAATTGTTTCAGTTGGCGCGGGACACGTCGGCCCAACTTGAGTTGAATGTCGTCCTTAACGAGAAAGCTATTAATCGTGCTGACAATTTTCCTTATTCGAGTTGGTTTTTCACCGACTGGTTGGCCATCTTCCTCAAGGACTGTGAATGTATTGAACGTTAACCCGTTAGCGGAGGTCGCAATTCGGGCATCGACAATGCTCAGGCCGAGCTGGTTGATCGCGTTGACAATGGAAACGAATAAGTCCCTGCGGTCATGGGTATGGATGAAAATTTGTGTGAACCCAGCATCGCTTCTACGAGAAATATCATCCTGAACAAGAATGATTGGCTTGTCACTGTCCGTCTGCGCCAGAATGGCTTCGGCGTGCCAGACAATGTCTAAGACTCGCTCCCTGACAAAATAGTCCTCATCTACCTGATCCCAAAGGGTGCGAACAAGGCTGCCGTTGATATTGTGTTCTTTAAGCTTATCAAGCGCCTGTTGCTGAACGTCATGAACGTATTCGTTGCGATCTATCGGGTTCTCTAATCCGTGACGCAGTGCTTTTTTGGTCTCCGAGTAGAGCTGCTCCATGAGAGCCGCACGCCATCCGTTCCAGAGCGTTGGGTTAGTTGCGTTGATATCCGCGACCGTGAGCGCGTATAGATAGTCAAGTCGGACTTGTTCTCCAACGAACCGCGCAAATTCGTGGATGATCTCGGGGTCGTGAATGTCTTTGCGTTGTGCTGTTGTGGACATGACTAGGTGATTCTGGACGAGCCAGCGAACAAGGTTTGTGTCCCATGTTGCTAGCTTGTGTCTTTTGCAAAATGCCTCAGCGATTTCGATGCCAAGTTCGGAGTGGTCTCCGCCCAAACCTTTGGCTATATCGTGATAGAGGCCGGCAATGTAGAGCAGTTCAATTTTTGGTAATCGCGGGTGGATGTGTGCAGCGATTGGGAATTGCTGTTGGTTGTTCTTGTAGCGGAACCGACGCATGTTACGAACAACCTGCAGCGTATGTGCATCAACGGTGTAAATGTGGAACAAGTCAAATTGCATCTGGCCAATAATTCGACCAAATTCAGGCAGATACGCGCCGAGTATTCCCCA
>TARA_B110000285_G_scaffold70500_1_pt1 | contig 12205 bp, 4 predicted proteins | sample TARA_B110000285 | Tara Oceans TARA_B110000285 (sample SAMEA4397756) | marine metagenome | biome: Polar Biome; feature: [SRF] surface water layer (ENVO:00010504); material: water (ENVO:00002006), including particulate matter (ENVO:01000060) such as... | depth 5 m
CAGATTCCCGGGCGCAAAGACCTGTCTAGACTCATCAATGAGAACTCTATCAAAGAGTCTATAAAGAATATTGTCTTGACCAATAAGGGCGAACGACTCTTTCAACCTAACTTTGGTTGCGATATAAACGCTTCTCTGTTTGAGAACATTGATAATAATACTGTACTGATACTGCGTGATAACATTAAGAGAGCGATTAGGACGTTTGAGCCTAGATGCGATCTAAAGAATGTTGAGATCATTGCAGACTTAGATACTAATAATTTACAAGCGACTGTTGTGTTCAGTGTCATAAATACAAGTAACACTACATCACTTACACTCGATCTTGTCAGGGAAAGATAATGGCCAATATATCACCAGTAACAAATTTAGACTTCGCCGCCACTAAGGAAGCCTTAAAAACTTTTCTTAAGAACCAGGACAAGTTCAAAGACTACGACTACGAAGGGTCGAACATGAACGTGTTGCTTGACGTTCTATCATACAATACCTTCTATAACAACTACTATTATAACATGTCTATCAGTGAGATGTTTCTTGATAGTGCTACACAACGCAATAGTGTTATAAGTCATGCTAAAGAATTAAACTACATGCCACGCTCTAGGCGCTCTTCTAAGCTACGTGCTGACCTTAGCTTCACAGTTCCAGCATCTTTTGGATCAAACTTTCTCACCATCCCAGCGGGCACATCGTTCACTGGTCGATGCGGTAATAAGACATTCGTGTTTCTTAATGATAAAGCTTATGTAGCTGAAAGAGATGCCACTACAAGCACATTGTATAAAGCTAAAGACGTTGATCTATATGAGGGTCGTATTATAAGCGAGACCCTTACTATGGCAGATACAACTATCTCTAATGCTTGGATCGATACATCTAGTATTGCTCTTACAGTAAACGGAGACGTATTCACATACAAGAGTGAAATATTTGGTGTCAACTCTATAGACAGAGTATTCTATTTACAGCCTGAGAATGATGGTCGTTATAGCGTACAGTTTGGACAAAATAAATTTGGCTTCCAGCCTACGCTCACAGATACTATTAAGTTGTCATACAGAATTTCTTCAGGCTCGGACGCAGATGGTGTAAACTCTATTACGCTTCCGAATGCTTTTGGCGGCGCATCATCAAACTCAATCTCAGTGACAGCACAATCTTCGGGCGGCTTTTACGCTGAGAGTCTTGAGTCGATTAAAACGTTTGCACCAAAGGCTTTACAGGTACAAGAAAGGGCTGTAACGAAAAGAGACTACGAGACATTGTTACGTGCTAGATTCCCTAATATAGAAGCTATCTCTGTATATGGTGGTGATGAAGTAGATCCTCCACAATATGGTAAAGTAATTATCTCAGTAGATGTTACTGGTGGTGAGGGTGCGGCAGACTATGAGATTGCTAACTTCAAGAACTATCTTAGTGATAAGACTCCATTAACTATTGAGCCAGTCTTTGTATCAGCTAGATTCTTGTTTGTCAACACTGTTGTTAACGTTATTTACGATGCTAACCTTACTACTAAATCGGCTTCACAACTTAGATCAGAAATACAGAATGCTATTCTTACGTATCAGGGATCTAATCTTGCTGACTTCAATAAGACATTACGACAGTCTAGACTAGCCGCTTACCTAGATGCAGTAGATAACTCAGTGATCAGTACAGACATTGTAGCTAAACCTGTTATCGAATACGTGCCAGTGCTTAACATTGCTAGTAGTCCATCGTTCTCTTTTGAAGATACTCTATTACAGCCATACGCATTTGATGTATCACAAGGCTTCTCTGCATTCAAATCTGCTGTAACATCTACTAAGTTTACTGTAGATGGTACGCTAGTTACTATGCAAGACGATGGTCTAGGTGCTATGATGCTCGTTACTGCTGATACAGAAGTAGCAAGAGTGTTTAAAGCATCAGTGGGATCTGTTAATTATATCACAGGTGCTATCAAGTTGTCAAATTTAAAAGTAGATTCTTTTTCACTTAATGCGATTAAGTTTACTGCTACTACAGTTAATAAAGATGTCAAGACTCCTAAAGATAGAATCATATCAATACGAGCAGAAGATATAACCGTAACCGTTACACCGTTGGCGTCATAACATGAGTTTACAAGTACGAGATAACATTCACTCAGGAATCGAGTTTCAGTTCCCGTCTCTCTATAGAGAGGATGGGCAATTTTTGGTCGAGTTCACGAAAGCTTATTACAAGTTTGTCGATCAACAGATGGACCGTGACATACCTAAGCTGAGAGATATCGATACTACTCTTACTGCTTTCTTAATATTTTTTAAAAAGAAATACCTAGCTGACTTACCTCTTGACACTGTAGTCGATACACGCTTTATTATTAAGCATGTAACTGATCTATACAAAAGAAAGGGTACTAAAGAATCCCTTGAACTTCTCTTTCAATTATTCTATGATGAAGAGATCGAAGTCTTTTATCCTAGCACCAACATTCTAAGACCGTCTGACTCTGTATGGGGTGGTGATGCTTACTTAGAAATGAAGCCAGTGTTTGTTGTAGATGATTATCCTATTAGAAAGGGTGATAGAATTAAAGGTGACATATCATTAGCTAGTGCATTCATTGATGAGATCCTCTTTGTTAACTTCAAGGGATCATTGACGCCTATTGCTTATCTATCAAACATTACAGGCAAGTTTATATCAGACGATGGCATTCTTATTACACGAGTAGGTGTTACGTCTATTGTAGGCAAGCTTATCTCTGGTTCTATAAGTGAGACATCTGTTACCTCAGCAGTTAGATTACCTGGTCAAAAAGTTGGCGACAAAGTAAATCTAATATCAGACTTATCTGGTGTGAGTGCTACAGGAACAATATTACGTGTAAGTGATACGGTTACGGGTCAGATAGACTTCAGAGTTATAGATGGTGGTTTTGGATATGTCAACCCCTTATCTAGTACCGCAAGTAATATTGTTGGTGTAAGTAATCAAGTTGTTATTGTCAATCAATCAAGCACGACTGCTATCAGTAGCGGACAGATTGTTACGTTTGATCAAGCCGCTCTTACTGGATCAGGTTATCCTGTTAGTTCGCAGAATGTATATGCTACAACACCAACGCCTATTCATGGATCAGGAAAAGTAGTATCTTACGTACACCCCCTATTATATCTACAGACAAACACAGACGCACAAAGAACAGCTAAGATAACAGAAACCTATACAAGTGGTACGTACATTAACCAAAAGGTTATCGTAGTAGAGATGCTTAAAACATTGCTAGGTACTCCTACAACTAATGATGATTGGGATTTAATACTAAAGTCTGTTAGTCCTAACGGATATGTATATGGAGACATTACTAATTCGGGCGGCTTCACGGCAGCGGACGCAGTAGTCATGGGACATTACATTGATGGAACATCTCCCGCACCAACTACTGCACAAGTCAATCATATCGAAACGCACCTATTGCCCGCTCTGGGAATATTCAAGCAGTTCAATCTAATGCCTGTTAATCCGCTCAATTCCATCGGCGGTATTATTCCTTTTCAGGCAGCTACATTCAAAATAAATGATACAGCGAGTGCGGTTGCTGTTACTATTGGTGGTTTCAATGACAGTGCATCATATGAAGTAGCATCTATCACTGACACTGAATACGTTACATTGATAACTGATCAGATTGGTGACTACGTGGACACTGCATTGTCCAGTACTGATTATCTAATGAGTGGCGTAGGACAAGAGTCGCTATCGACAACGCTTAAAGATGCGTTCACGCCTCTCACTGTGGAACTAGGAGCTATTGACGAGATAAAAATTCTTAGTACCGGTACTGATTATGAGAGTGACGTTTACAGTAATATAGAACACACAAACATTTCTAAGTTTGATAAGAGAGATGTTATTATTAATTTTGCCGATATGTCGTTTGCTTCTAGTTTAAGAAAAGGCGATAAGATTCAGCAGACCCGACAGATCGAAGACCTTGCTATCGCATCACAAGCAGGCAACGTAGATCCTACAACACTCAGCATGTCTGACGCCACAGGTAATTACCCAAGTACGACAACTATCACGAAGAGTGTTGGCTCCACTATCCCGTACACAGTGAAGGCTAAGTTTATTAAGAGAGATGGCAACGACTTCTACTTCAGACAATTAACATTCTATGACTTTGTTAAAAGTGTGGGCATTAATATATCGAATAACACATATGCAGTAGAGGGCATTAGGCTAGACCAAAGCTCTTTGCCTATGGGCAACAACGCAGAGATATCAGGCATAGCTAGTTATCAAACGGGACAGGTAGAAGAGGTTGCAACTGTTAACAGTGGATACAGATATGCAGATAATGAAACACTCTCTATTGTAAATTACGAACCTCTTAGTGATTCATACGAGAAGACAGTTGGCAATTTAACAATTAGAACTTTGGGTGCAGGAGCGACAGAAGGTAAGTGGAAAACGACAACATCCTTCTTGAGCGAAAAGAGTAAGAAGCTCCACGATAACCTTTACTATCAAGAGTATTCGTATGAAGTGTCTTCTATCATTGACCCTAGTAAGTATGAGCCTTTAATACGTGACACAATTGGTGTAGCGGGTACAAAAGTCTTCAGTGCGCCTTTGATAAATAGTACTAACAATGTACAGTCTAAGATAGATATAGAATTTGAAGTGTGGGATATATCAGAAGAGAACACTATGACAGAAGATGGAGTCGATGTGATTACGACTCAATCAGGAGCAGATAATTTAGTCGCAGTGATCGTTACACTAGATGAAGCTACATCACTAAGTATAACAACGTCTATAGGAACTTAAAGAATGGCAACAATAACATTTGTATCTGACGGTGATCCTTACCCAGCTTTAGCTGGTGCACCACTGACGAATACTGGAACTACTGAGCAAAGACTTTTTCCTGGTAGTCCTAATAGTATTACTGAGCAGGCACATAACTACACATTCAACTATAGAGGCGGTGCTAACACAAGTAATCCGCATACGACAACTCTAGGTGCTATGGGCATCGCTTTGAATGGTGTTGTAATTTTTAATCCTATGACTGGACCAGGTCCACTACCAGGCAGTAATGTAGTACCTCCTAATGGATTTCAGTGGGACGCTGTTTATAATGAGAGTAGTTATGGAGTTGATGCTTGCGGTGGTCATCCAGAAGCGAACGGTGAGTATCATTATCATTCTGGCAAATTCCTATTGAATGGTTGGATGGGTACATCAAAAGTAGAAGCGTCTAATACGTACTTCTCCGGATCATCGTTTGGTACTGATAAGTTTAGACACGCAAATGGTCACTCTAAGATTGTTGGATTCGCATTCGATGGTTATCCTATCTACGGACCATTTGCATATATATTTGCGACTGACTCAGCGCAGGGCACAAGACAGATGACTAGTTCATATAGAACTAAGCCAATAGTAGCTGAAGGCAGAGTATATGCATATAGCCAGTATCCTGCAGGAACATTTATACAAGATTATGAATACGTGAATAACTTAGGCACACTAGACGAATACAATGGAAGATTTTGTCACACTCCTGATTTTCCAACGGGTACATATGCATACTTCTTATCTTTCGACAATGGCAATTTAACGGCTCCAGCATATCCATATATACTAGGTCCTCAAACAAAAGAACAAAGACCAGTAGGCGGTGTGTAATGATATTAACAGGAATAAACGGATAGAATAATGGCAAAAATTATCACAGAAAACTTTAGAGTCGAAACGTCTAACGAACTTTTTAATTCGTTCAAGAACACCAACTCTACTATAGAAGACAATTTCTATGCGTCCCTTGGCTCATACAACACGATCAATTCTTTAGGTCTGAGTACTGAAGATAAAATTGGCGTTCAGGCAATCGTCACCAAGCAGTTGAAAAGTTTAGCCGCTGACTCGAACTACTATATTGTAGGATCAAGTGTAGATAAGGACAACAACATTCTCAACACTCAGGTAGAGAAAAGGGACTTTCAACGCAGAGTAATCTTTGGCAACAAAGTGAATGACACAGACATCCGCTATATGTTCTATAAGAATACTTGGGTAGGTGGTACAGTGTATGATGATTTTGATGATATGGAAGATATTACCCAAGTCAAGTCCATCGTTACTGTAGCTGACAACGAACAAGGATATCTAGTATTTAAATGTCTAGAAAATAATAACGGTGGTGTATCGAGCATTACTCCATCATTAACTGGAATTGATCCTATCTCATATGAGACCATTGGCTATCCCGATAACTATATATGGAAATATATGTTCTCAGTATCTTCCTCAGACGCAAGCATATATCAGACTACAGATAGTTTACCTTTGCCTTCTACATACGGAGATGTAAATGTTATAGCGGCTGCAAGAGAATCTATCTCTCAGATCATAATTCAAGAGACGCCTAGTAATCAATGGCAGCAATACTTATTCGGAGCGGCAACTAGTTCGGCTAACCCCTCAGACGTAATCGTATTTGCTAGTACACAGTCAGCATCAATAAAGTTCGTTCAGGTTGACATCACTCCTAAAACTACGTTTACACAGTATAGCACAGAAGATGCCTATAAAAATATGTATCTAAAGACTCCTAGCGGTGATCTATATGACATAATTGGCACTAAATACTTAAGCACTAATAGAATGGAGATTAGAATTGAGACAACGAACGCTATAGCAGACCAATCAGTTTGCCAATTAGTGCCTAAGATTAAAGTTAGTTCAAGCACTCTAACAGGTGATCGTTGCAAAGCTTACGGTATTCTTAATCAATTCGGTACATTAATTCGAGTTGGATTTGAGACTAGAGGAAGTGAATATAAGTTTGCTACTGCCGAGTTAGTTTATCCGCCTAGTCTCACACAAATAGAGGCAACTAAGCTTCGATGTGTAGTATCTCCAAGTGGTGGACATGGATCTAATCCAATCTCTGAGTTGGCTTCAAGTAGGCTTGGTATCATTACAAACTTCTCTGGCGAATCATTACAGATACCGGACTCTAACACATATACAAAAGTTGGACTAATTAAGAATCCGGTGTTCAGTGATGGAACCTTTGCGACACAGTTTGATAATAGAACAAGCATCACGATTTCTGGTGATCAATCGGCAGTCGCACTGCCTAACTATTACGTACAACAATATATTAAAACAGTAAATGCAACTTCGTTGCAAGTCGGTGTCACTTATGTGATTACTGATCTAGGTACAACAACACAAGAACAATGGAATAGTATCGCTGGTACAAGCTTATTAACTTACACAGTTGGCACAACCTTCGTTGCTCATTCGAGCTACGTGGTTAGTTCGTCACTTGGCACAGGCACTACTAGCACAAGTAGAGGAGCTCCTAATACTGTATCCGGTATAGATACTGGTGATGAAGTCATTACAGCTAAAATTCACCAGTCAGTGGTGGCAGGTGGCAACACAACAATGCATCTAGTAGACTACTATGGAGCGTTTGAAAATAAGTTTCACAAAGGACCTATATACGTTAAAGCGGATCTAGTTACTTTAACCACTAGTGAACTTAGTATAAATAATGCTAGTACAGATGTAGTTTATGGGAAATACGTACCGTATACTGGAGACCTTCTTCATTATATAGATTTCGATCCTATAACTAGACAATTAGAACGCAAAGAAAAGATAAAGTTTATCTTCGACTTTTAAGGAAAAGAGTATAAAACATGGGCATTAATACAGACTTAAATGTTGATCCGTACTATGACGATTTCAGCGAAGCAAAACAGTTTAACCGTATTCTGTTTAAGCCAGCGAAGGCCGTTCAAGCACGTGAATTAACACAGCTACAAACCATTCTACAGAAGCAGGTTGAACGATTCGGTTCGAACGTTTATAAGGAAGGTACTATCATTAGTGGTATTAACCTTACTGCCCGTGATGATCTATTCTATATCAAGTTGAATGATCTAGCTGGCTTTACTGATCCCACTGTTTATGATCAGACAACTTCTGAATTAGGCGTGACTACAACCTTCACAATCAGAGGCTCCAACTCCGGTTTGACAGCAGAGATCGTAAAAGGTCAAGCTGGTTTTCAGACTCAAGATCCTGATCTTAAGACTTTTTTCATCAAGTACCTCACTACTGCCCAAGATGGTGACACTGATATTAAACAGTTCCAATCAGGCGAACCGTTAGTGATAACAAACTCGATTGGTGAGAAGTTGTTAGACGTAACGGCTGCAAGTGTTGCTAATCATGCTGGTAGATCGTTTGGAGTTTCGTGTGAAGAAGGTGTTGTGTTTCAGAAAGGTCACTTCATCTTTGTTGATAGACAATTCATTATCGTATCAAAGTACACCAATACTCCTGGTAGTGTATCTGTTGGATTCACGATCAAAGAAAACTTAATTGCATCTGGTGCCGATACAACCCTACTCGATAACGCATCCGGTTTTAATAACGAAAATGCTCCAGGCGCTGATAGACTTCAGCTTGTGCCCACATTAGTCTCATACACGACAGCTACAGAGCCTACAGAGTTCTTTGCTCTTATTCGTTACGTAGATGGTAGCCCAGTACGTATTCGTGATAACACAGAATTTAATTCCATTAATACCGAAATGGCTAGGCGCACATATGATGAGTCCGGTAACTATGTAACTAGAGGACTAAATGTAACGCTAGAGCAATCAGGCGCCAGCTCGTTTGCTGTTGTTTCTCCAGGTAAGGCATACGTATATGGTAATGAAGTTATTAACGTATCAAGCAAGAGAATGCTTGTTAATCCTACGACTCTTACTCAATCAAAAACTAATCAATACACTGGCGTTTCGTATGGTCAGTACTATACATATAATCACACCACGGGTCAGCCACTAAACCATTTTGCAATTGACGGTACTCGATATAATATTAAGAACGGTGGTACTAATATCGGAACATGTTCTATTGCTAACGTTGCGCCTGGTAAGATTTACGTATACGCAATTACTCGTGGCTCTAGCTATAAGAACACAGCCGCAACGCACATCGAAGGCACACAACTCGCTAACAGTGGTAAACTGTTTGGCGTCATGACAAATGGTAAGATATTTGATGCTGGTAAATCTAGCATGAGTTCCATTAGTGGTGTTGCAGTTACTCAAAGAATTCGTCAATCGATGTCATCTAACGCATCTAGTCTAACTCTAGCTCCTACAGGCACACATCAGCCACTGACTTCAAACGTCTTTGCAGTAGACAGTAGTAATAATCTTGTAACAGCTTCAGCTACAGTAACGGGTGGAACAGTAACAGTAGCATTCGGAGCGGAAGTATCAGCAAGTTCTAGTACTCCTGCATTCGTTTACTATGATGCTATAGTCACCGGCATAGCACAAGACGCATTAGAAGAACTTGACGTATATGTTAAAGCAGTCTACACTGGCGGTAAAGCGACTATTGGTCTGCCCAACGCTATTCAGATATTAGAAGTTAAAGATGATTATGGTAGTCTAACTAGTAATGACATAACAAGTAAGTTTCGTTTAGTTAGCAATCAGAAAGATCACTTCTACGATATCTCTCACATAACACTAAAAGCTGGCGAAGATATCGCAGACACAAATCTTCGAATGAAGATTAAGGTTCTACGTAGAACATCTACTGTGGGTAGTGGATATCTTACAGTTGACAGCTACACAAATGTTACTAAGAAAGAGCTAATTAAAACTTATGTTGGTAAGAATGACGTAACTAATAACCTATTAAACTCTTATGACTTCCGACCATATGTGACACCAGTTGTTGCATACTCGATCGGTGTTGCTGGTGCACCAACTGCAACAACTACTTCAAATACAATCATAGGTGGAATACAACCTTCTATTGATAGTAGCATTTCAGCTACTCATGCATATTACATGTCACGTATCGACAGCATCGTCATCGATGAGTTCGGTGACATCACTATGTTCAAAGGTGGCGAAGCAGAGAATCCTAGTCAACCTACGATCTCTAACCTATACGCTATAAATCATGTGTACGTACCTGGAAACGAAACAAAGATTAAAGGCAATAACGCAATTCGTCTCCAAGATGTTTCTAATAAAAACTATACAATGAAAGATATTGGTCAAATTGCTCATCGCATCGATACGCTTGTTGACATAGTTTCCTTTACTCTTCTTGAGTCTTCTACTAAAGATATATTCATTCCCGACAGCTCTGGCGGTAACAGATTCAAGAATGGCATTCTCGTAGACGGATTTAAAAATATGGCAGTAGGTGAATTATCTGATCCAGAGTTCAGAGCATCTATTGATAAGACTAGAACTATCGCATCTCCTTCTGTGACTCAGTTCCCTATCGACTTGAAAGTTGGTACATCAACAGGCGCTACAGCGTATCAAGATATTGTAACACTTGCCGATGTTGGCGCAGACGTAATAACAATTAGCCAACCATTCGCAACTAACTTTAGAAACTGCGTATCTAACTTTTATGCATACAACGGTAAGGCAGCATTACTGCCACCATTTGATGCTGGATATAATGTAATCACTAATCCGGCTGTTGAGTTTGAAATCGACTTTGCTACACCTCTTCTTGACCTTGTTGATAATATTCAAGAACTCGTACCATTAACTAGAGAGGTTCCAGGACAAGCAATATCTAATGGCTTTTCAGGTGAGAGACGAAATAGAATCGAACACTTCACGCAAGATGTCACAATTTCCACTTTGAATGCACAAACCAGTGAGTTCTCTACAGCGGTAGGTAACTTTGTAACTGACATCAACATGAAACCTTTTGTTCAGTCAAGAGAAGTTAAAGTTCTCGTAACTGGACTAAGACCTAACACCCAACACTACTTCTTCTTTGAAGAGACTCCAGTGAACACACACGTTTTCCCTGGATCTGTAAATCTCGAAACCACATCAAGTGGCACAGAATATAACGTAAGTAATGTCCAGATCAATGGATCTAAGGGTGCGGCTGTACGAGCAGATTCAGAAGGAACACTTTCTGCTGTATTCAAGATTCCAGAAGATACATTCTTCGTTGGAGAAAGTACTCTTGAGGTTGTTGACGTAGACACATATTCGAGCATCGATTCTGCTAAGACTTCTTACGCAAAGGCAACGTATCGTGCATTTAATTTTGACATTGGTAAGTCTGAGTTAAATTTCACAACTCGTACTGTCGATTTTGACGTAACGAGAAACGTTGTGCCTAGACAGTTTACTCGTGCCGCACCTACTGATCCTATCGCTCAGACGTTTAGAGTCAAGACTGCTCAGGCAGCTGGCGCAAGTACTATCAGCCTAAGCGAAGTAGATTTATACTTCAAGACTAAGAGTTCTACGTTAGGCGTTACAGTAGAAATCCGTGAAGTTGTAAATGGTTATCCATCAAGCACAGTTCTTCCTTTCGCTAGGAAGCATCTTCGTGCTAATCAGGTATCAACCTCTTCTACAGCACTCAATGCCACATCGTTCAGATTTAAGAACCCAGTGCGACTTAACGTTGAAAGCGAATACTGCTTTGTCGTTATGCCGGACGCTAACTCTCCTGATTACTTAATCTGGACTTCAAAGGTTGGCAGTACCGACGTAGCATCTAATGTTGCTATCACGAACGATTGGGGCGATGGAGTATTGTTTACTTCAACGAACGATAGTGCATGGAAATCTTACCAAGATGAAGACATCAAATTCGCAATCAAGCGATACGACTTCCAGACAAGTGCTGGTCATGTCAATCTTGTACCAAATGATGTAGAGTTCTTGACAGTTCGTGGAACAACAAACAAGTTCCAGAATGATGAACTGGCATACATTAAAAAGTCTGTACAGTATCCTGTGGCAATCTCAGGAACAACTCTACAGACATTGACTATCAGTGGCTCGACAGTGTTCTCTGCAAATGATTATATTCATATTGTATCTGGTACAAATAAGTTCTTGTCTAAGATCACTAGTGTTACTACAGCAGTAGTCAACTCAGTTACGGTAAGTACTATAGTAATAGATACTCCTTATAACTTGGGCACAACGACTTCCGCAACTGGGTTCACTTGTGTGGCGGGTAGAGTGTCTTACTTCAATAAAAGGAAGACTAATCGATTATTCTTGAGAGAGAGTTCTGCTACTCCTACAAACTTTATAGACGATAATGCCTCTACAGCGCATGGGTCGTTTATCGTAGGCAATACTTACACTATCACTAATGTAGG
>TARA_B110000285_G_scaffold132559_1_pt1 | contig 12204 bp, 12 predicted proteins | sample TARA_B110000285 | Tara Oceans TARA_B110000285 (sample SAMEA4397756) | marine metagenome | biome: Polar Biome; feature: [SRF] surface water layer (ENVO:00010504); material: water (ENVO:00002006), including particulate matter (ENVO:01000060) such as... | depth 5 m
TCGTAGGGGAGGCAGCCGGAGAGGTGTCCAAATAGGTCGAGCTGGTCGTCACCGATGATTAATTCTTTAGGGGCCAGGCTTTGCAGAGCGTCTTTTAAAGGATCAACATGGTTAAACTCGGCCACGGTGAATTCCCCAGTAGAGTGGTCGGCATAGGCGAGGCCTATCTTTTTTCCTGATTGGTAAACGGCGGCGATGTAGTTGTGGCGAGTATCATCCAGAAGGGTAATGTCGGTTACGGTGCCTGCAGAGATGATCTGAGCGATTTCTCGTTCGACGATCTTGCCGGGCTGGGGCTCCGTTGTCTGCTCTGCAATAGCGACTCGTTTGCCTGCCTTGATGAGTTTGGCGATATAGCCTTGGGCTGCGTGGTGCGGCACACCACACATCGGGATGTCATTGCGTTTTGTCAGGGCGACGTTCAGAACGCTGGCCGCGGTCTTGGCGTCATCAAAAAACATCTCATAGAAGTCACCTAGGCGATAAAACAAGAGGATGTCATCAGGTAATGAACGACGCATTGCTTGATACTGAGCCATCATAGGGGTCAGTTTTTTTTCTTTCACCTTATTTCCATTCGAGCCTGCCATGTCTGAGATGATTTTTAGCGACTAAAACGAGGGGTGTCCAGCGTTGGCGATGCTAAGTAAGCAGAATGCTGTATTTTCAACGAGATTGACAGATCTGAGATTCTGAGCTGTATATAAATGCGATGAAATTTGATACTTCTTTATTACGCTTATTGTCGGTTTGCTCGATTTGTGCACTATCAACGATCACTCCAGCTGATGCTGACAGTGACGACGACACCCCATTGACCGAGACCATGAAACAGAGCAGTGGTGCTCTCAAGAGTCTGCGTAAAATAGACAAAGATGACTGGGCTGGGGGTGCTGAGGCAGCGCGGAGCGCGGCGGATGGTATGCGCAAAGGAATGGAGTTTGTCCCAATACTCATCAAGGGCATGCCTGAGGGCAAAGAAAAGGCCAAGGCGCTTGCTGACTACCGCCGCATGATGGGCTTGTCGTATGCGAATTTGTGCGAGCTAGAGATAGCTTATCTAGAGGAAGATGCGGAGAAGGTTGATGCGGCCATGACGAAGGTAAAGGCCGGCAAAAAAGAGGGTCACAAAAAATACAGTGACGATTAATGAGGCGACTTTGATAAAGTGATTTTGCGAACCTGCCTTGATTGAACGTTTTAGTGAGCTCTCTGATTTCATTCATCTGCAGGGGTTTTAGTCGCCTCGGCTGCGGTCTTAGCTGCTGTCCTAGTCGACGCCCATGCCGCATCTTCAAAAAAGACGGAGCTAAGCTCTCGGCCCAAGAGGTAGGAGCTCTAGGTGAGAGCATCGCTGCTGACCACCTTTCGTTGCATGGTCGAAAGGTGCTCTATAGAAATTACAGGGGCCCTCGAGGTGGTGAAATCGATATTGTCGCGCGTGATGGACAGACGCTGAGCTTTGTTGAGGTGAAAACAAGAACGCGTAAGGGCTATGGTAGGCCACTTGATGCGGTGGATAGAAGCAAGCAGCAGCTTATCGAGCGTGGCGCAAATGCCTGGCTCAATCTTTTAGGTAAGCGTGACTTGGTCTGGAGGTTTGATGTAGTTGAGGTAATTCTGTGTGACGGAGAATTGGCGGAGGTCAATGTGGTCAACAATGCTTTTTGAGGCAGTCGAGCATGTTCCTAGCTGTTTAATAAATGTCTCATCTGAGCATTGCCAATCAGCCTGTGATAAGAGATGGTTTCCCTCTTAATTATTCCATGTCGAGTTCATCCAATATGCCGCTTTATGTGATCGGTCACAAAAACCCTGATACTGATGCCATTTGCTCTGCTATTGGCTATGCAGATTTGTTGCAGAAAAAGGGGTTCAAGGAAGCCTTGCCTGCGCGCTGTGGAAGTGTGCCAACCAGGACGGCCTGGGTGCTAGAAAAGGCAGGCATGGAAAAGCCGCTTCTGCTGGATGATGTTAGTGCGACAGCAGAAATGATTTGTCGTAAGGACGTGGTGAAGGTGAGTGATGATGCTACTTTCCTCCAGGCTTACCAATTGATGCTCGATGAAAAGGTTCGAAGTATCCCTGTGGTGAATTCTAACAACCAGCTATGCGGTTTGTTGAAATACTTGGATCTTTTGCAACTGCTTATGCCCATCGATACAGATCCCGAATCTGTGAGAAGGATGATTGCCTGTCCTAAAAAGATTGCGGTAACGCTGGGAGCTCTAGCGGGAGGTGCAGATTTAAAAGCCGAGGAGCGTGAGATTGTTCAGCTGGTAGGGGCATCGAGCGTAGACACCGTTAAAAAACGACTTAAGCATGCCACCGAAATAGGGGACATTAAGTCATATGTGGTGATTTGTGGAGACCGTCCCATTATCCAGCAAACAGCCATTGAGTATGGTGTTTGCATGTTAGTTGTAACGGGCGGATTTGATGTTTCGGCAGAGCTCGTGCAAGCCGCGAAGGAAAAGGGGGTCGTCATTCTTAGATGTAAGCAGGATACGGCAACGGCTTCTAAACTCATTCGCTGCTCTAGGATGGTAAGCCATGCTTTGGATGATGATATCATTCGTGTCATGGCTCATGATTCTGTTAAAGTTTTGCGCGATAGTCTGGCCTCTGTAAAACAGGATCTGTTTCCCGTAATTGATCCTGGTGACAACTGCTTGATGGGAGTTATTTCAAAATCCGACCTGATTGATCCGCCGCGTATTCGCCTAGTGATGGTGGATCACAATGAGTATTCTCAAGCGGTCGAAGGCGTGGAGCATGCCGAGGTCATCGAGGTCATTGATCATCACCGTTTGGCCGGTGATCTTGTTTCACGTGAACCCATCAGATATATCAACGAGCCTGTTGGCTCCACCTGCACGCTCGTTGCTCGTGAATACCGGTATGCCGGGATCGATATCCCAAGAGAGGTGGCGATGTGCCTAATCGCGGGCATGGTTTCTGATACCTTGAATCTCACCTCGCCAACAACGACAGACTTGGACCGAGAGCTTCTTGAATGGTTGTGTGGCATTGCCTCTGTGAATGCTGCCGAGTTCACCCATGACTTTTTTGCATCAGGTTCGTTATTAGCTCACAATACTGCGGTGGAGGCAATCAATGCAGACCGCAAGGTGTTTGAAGAAAATGCTGCGCGAGTGAGTATTTCGCATGTTGAAGAATCCGGCTTGGATTTATTTGCTGCGCGTAAGGATGAGCTTTGTGCCGCTCTTGATTCCCTCATTGAGATCAAGGGCTACGATCTGGCCCTTCTTATTGTTACCGATATTAACAGTCACCACAGCCTTCTGCTTGCCAGTGGTAATTCACAGATCATCAATGCTCTTGTTTTTGAGCGAGATGCAGATGGTGTATTTCAGGCGCCTGGTGTAGTAAGTCGTAAGAAACAGGTTTTCCCCGCTGTGTGTCAGGCAATTCGCATCGCTTCACATAGTTAGCATTATCAAATCATGGCACGAGACATCGTAGTAATCAAAATTGGAACAGGGGTATTAACCTCAGAAAAAGACGGCACTCTGGATGAGGCTTCTTTGGTGCGGTTGGTCACTTCCATATCAGAATTGGTAGCATCTGGAGTTCCCTGCGTGATGGTTTCCAGCGGGGCAGTTGGGGCCGGCGTCTCAGCGTTAAACCTCGGGGGATACCCAGAGGATATAGTTTCACGGCAAGCATGTGCAGCGGTGGGCCAAACTCGATTGATGCATGCTTACGAGAATCTGTTCCAGAAATTCAGGCTCAATGTGGCTCAAATTCTCCTGACTGCATCAGATCTTGATCATGAACGACCAAGTAATCATGTGATGGATACCCTGCATCGCTTGTTGCAAGAAAAGAACATTGTTCCGATCATTAATGAGAATGATACGGTAGCGGTTCAAGAGCTCAGGGTGGGGGACAATGATATGCTCTCAGCTAGAGTTGCACGACTTCTCAATGCTCGCCTGCTGGTGATGCTGAGCACGGTTGATGGTTTGCAGGGGGAAGATGGCAGTGTCATCACTGAGGTTCAGGATATCGATAGCGTATCGGGGCACGTGCGGGCCGATCATGGTAAATTCTCCATCGGAGGCATGGCTTCGAAGCTTCAGGCCGTCAGGTTCGCCCTAGATGCTGGCGTGGAAACCGTCATCGCTGGTGGTCGAGAGCCATCAGCGCTCAAGAAAATCATTTCCGGTGGTGAGGGGGGGACTCGCTTTCCACTCTGATTGAAATGAAGTAACGCTTATTTTAAAGTCGATGATCATCAAATTAGCCCCTCTTCTAGTTGACCCTTGCGATGAACTGGTGTACCAATACACATCGATAAGATTACACATCTTTCTTTGAATTGTGAGTGAAGAATACTCAATTTTAGCATATCGCGAAAACGAATTCTCTTGGATTCGCTGTGATGGGAGGGGGTCCTTTATCAACAGCCCAGTGGTCAAAGATTGGTGTGAAAGAGAAATTGCTGCTGGCGTAACCTCTATTGTTGTCGACTTGGAACAATGCAAGGGGATGGACTCCACGTTCATGGGCACGATGGCGGGTCTCGCCATGAGGTTGATGAAAGTGCCGGGAGGTAAGCTACAGGTCGCCGAGCCTAGCGAGCGCAATCGTAAGTCATTGGAAGATCTAGGTCTTGATGTGCTGATGGAGATTGATCCGCAAGAATCCAGCTGGCGAAACTCAATGGAGGGCATCCGGGCAAAGTTAGTTGCCTGTAAAGCCGACGAGGAGAAAATAGGTCAAGGGGTTCATGTTCTGGATGCTCATAGAAAGTTGTGTGAGGCAGATAAACGCAACACAGAAAAATTTGGCACCGTGCTAGATTATTTGGAGGCTGAAGTGAAAGCCAAAGAAGCTGATAACGAATAGTGGTAGTTTTATCATAATGGTGACATAGATATGTCCACACAGTTCTTTTGACTGACCTTTTGACTTATACCAATTTTACAAACCACCCTTATTCTCAGTATTTCAATGTTGGAGCTAGGTTATCCGGCTGCGGTCGTTCTATTCTTCCTGCTCGCCGTCACTACACTTGCATGGTGTATCACTCGGCTGCGTCTTCGTAAGATTCAGCAAGAAAAAGATGATATTGTTGGTGAGGAAATGAGGATGTTTGATTTTCTTCACCATATTGGCGAGGCTATCGAAAAGGATATTACCCCTGCGCAGCTTTATAAAGAAATTGTCGAAGGGTTTGGGGATGTGATCGGCACCGATGGTGGAGCGATCTATCTGCTTAGTGAGGATAGGGCTCATCTTGTGCCTAAATTTATATCTTCAAATTGCCCGCCACTGGTAAGTGTTCCTGCTCAAATTACAGAGCTATCGAAAACAAATTCTAAAGCCCTGATGAGCCACCTCATGCTGACGAGGGTTGGCGCTGAAGAGGGGGTATTAGGAGAGGTGATCTCCACTGAGGCTAGCGTGCGCATTGGGAGCCTTCGAAGCCATGAATCGTTGAGCTCATCGGCTGCTCATTACGTGCAGGATGTGTCTGCTATGCTATCTAGATTGCAGTATGGCGGCAGAAATATCGGCGTTGTAGCTGTAGTTCGTAATCATGAGAATGGGCCATTTACGGATAATGACTACGATGTATTTAGATCTGTTTCTGAGCAGTCGGCATTTGCCATGGGCAATGCAATGATACATCAAGAGCTCACTGATAAACGTAAGATCGATGATGAATTACGCACGGCAAGAGAAGTGCAAAACGTGCTGCTGCCATCTGCAGAGCCTCATATACCAGGCTACCGAGTATATGGTAGCAACACCCCGGCACGCATTATTAGTGGTGATTATTTTGATTACATCGATTTGCCTGAAAATAGATCGGGAATCGTTATCGCCGATGTCACGGGCAAGGGTCTTCCCGCGGGGCTGCTAATGGCAATGTGCCGCAGTGTTTTACGTTTAACGGCGATGGCAACGGCAAGTCCATCAGAGGCATTGGGCTTGGTGAACAGGCATCTCTTTCCTGACGTGCGGGAGGACATGTTTGTGAGTCTCATTTATATTGTCTTAGACAATGATACGGGAAGACTGAAAATGTCGAGGGCTGGGCATGATGCGCCTCTTTTATTCAGGGCTGAGACCGGTGATATTGAAACCATTAAGGCTCCGGGCTTGGCTCTGGGGATTGATGCGGGTGATGTGTTTGATCGAGTCACCAAGGATGTCGGAATAGAAATGAAACAAGGAGACTGCCTTCTTCTTTATACAGATGGAGTATGTGAAGCTGTTGATGACTATGATAATGAGTTTGGGTTGGAGAAGTTAGAGCAAGTATTCGCCAAGGCAGCAGCGCTAGGCGCGGAGAGGGTTGTGGAATCCATTCGGCAGGAGGTCTCTGTCTTTGCAGGTGACCAGCCTCAGATGGATGACATAACGATGATTGCTATTGAGAAAAGGTGAGGTTGCCAAAGATGACAGCTTTGCCCGCGCCCGTCGAATTCGGTTAGATAAGAAGACATGCTGAGGGAATCTGGGCTAAGCCATGATGGCCCGAAACTCTGCTATTCCATGCGAGTTCTTTATTTTTTCACAATACGTCTTGCAAGATGTGGGGCATTTCATAGTATTTGAATAGTTGATTGGGCGTGTTTGTCCTCTCTCTAAAAAAATACGAACTAAAACAAACTAAGTTATATTATGAAAATCGTTAAAATTATCGCAATCGTCGCAGCAGCATGTGGATTCATGGTTAGTGCTTCATGTACTTGTCAACAGGAAGCAGCAGCTCCTGTGCATGTAGAAGCAGCTAAGTAATGATCACCTGGTGTTAAGACCCTAAAACGTTAAGATTATACCAACTATGAAAATTGCTATCATTCTTGCCGCGGCCGCAGGTCTTGCACTTTGTGCCTCCTGTGGTTCACAGCCCGACTCACAAGTCGCACCCGCACCTATGGTGGATTTATCTGCTAAGTAAGCGGGGTAATCAATACATCAAATATCACAAGGGTGGGTTAGTTAATTCTAACCCACCTTTTTTGTTTTTTTCTTTTTTGTTTCTACTTGTCATCGCCTTCAATTCCCGTCATTAATAATCAGTAAATAACACCATTAAATATGAATTTGTATAAACTAATCATCTTTCCTATCGCCGCAGTTAGCGTCTTCGCTCTTTCTTCATGTGGTTGTTGCACTGGTGAGAAACGCGCCCCGAAGTTACGTTCACTGCCTGCATTCAATGATATTCCTACTGATAGTGCCGTCTCAGTTTCCGCTCCGCTCGCAGCCCCGATAGTATCCGATAGCGCTAAGTAATTTACTAGCGATACAGCTACAAAACAGCAGTTCAACTGCTGTCATCCATGGTCACGTTGATTCGTGGCCATTTTTTATCCCCTGATCACCGATATGGGTTTGATCATAGCAGTGCGCCTTTGTCCCACTGAGTCATTTTGTCTAGCTTATTAGCTGAAGTGATGTGACATTTTGACGCTCCCGTGCCTTGCGCAATAGTTTTTTTAAGGGAAAAGGCTTTTTAATGTCATGATCATGAACGAGATGAGTATTTAGTGACCCTTGTTGGCATGTAATCTGCAAAGTAGATGGTCAATAAACTATAATTGGCAAGGTGTGGGTCACGATCTCATGCTTTACCGAATGTAAAAACAATCTACATGCTGAAACGAAGCAAACCAAACCATCAAACCATCTAATTATTATGTCTAAAATACTAGGAATCGATCTCGGAACCACCAACTCTTGCATGGCTATCATGGAAGGTGGTGAGCCTCAGGTGCTCGAAAACTCCGAAGGAGCGCGCACTACACCCTCTATTGTTGCATTCACTAAAAACGGTGAACGTCTCGTCGGTCAGGCAGCCAAGCGCCAGGCCGTTACTAATCCCAAAAATACCATTTTTTCAGCGAAGCGCCTTGTCGGTCGTAAGTATGCTGAGCTCAACGGCGATGAAAAGCAATTGCCATACAAGGTCGTAGAGGCAGACAATGGTGATGCTCATATCGAGGTAGAAGTAGATGGCGAGAAGAAGACCTACTCACCCCAGGAAATCTCAGCGATGATCTTGGGTAAGCTGAAAAGCGATGCTGAAGCTAAGCTTGGCGAAACAATTACCGAAGCGGTTATTACAGTGCCCGCTTACTTTAATGACTCTCAGCGTAACGCAACAAAAGCAGCAGGTGAAATTGCCGGGCTTAAAGTGCGCCGCATCATTAACGAGCCTACAGCCGCTTCATTGGCCTATGGTTTGGATAAAAAATCTGACGAACAAATAGCCGTTTATGACCTCGGGGGTGGAACCTTTGACATTTCTGTCTTGGAAATCGGTGACGGTGTATTTGAAGTTTTGGCAACAGATGGTGATACCATGCTCGGTGGTGACGACTGGGATAACGCTATCATTAAATGGATTGTCGGTGAGTTTAAGTCTAGCGAGGGTGTTGACCTCTCAGGTCAGCCTGATGCTCTTCAGCGGATTCGTGAAGAGGCAGAAAAAGCAAAGATCGCACTGAGCTCGTCTCAAAGCTACGACATTAATTTGCCCTTCATTACCGCCGACCAAAATGGGCCGAAACATATTCAGACCACGATTAGCCGTTCTAAGTTAGAGCAGATTACAGACGCGCTCTTTGACCGCACCAAGAAGCCTGTATTGGATTGTTTGAAAGAGGCTGGAGTCAATGCCAGTGATATCGACGAGCTTGTTCTTGTTGGAGGTATGACCCGTATGCCCAAGGTTCAAGAGATTGCAGCAGAGCTTGCCGGCAAAGAGCCGCACAAGGGAGTTAACCCAGATGAGGTAGTCGCTATCGGAGCTTCTATCCAAGGCGGTGTGCTCCAGGGTGACGTATCTGATGTGCTACTTCTCGATGTAACGCCTCTAAGTCTCTCTATTGAGACAATGGGCAGTATCGCAACTCCAATCATTGAGCGCAATACAACGGTGCCAGCTAAGAAGTCACAAATCTTTTCAACGGCTGCAGACAGTCAGCCAGCAGTAGATATTCGTATCTGCCAAGGTGAGCGCAAGATGTTTGATGATAACAAGCTACTTGGCAATTTCCGCCTAGATGGAATCGATGCCGCACCACGAGGAACGCCTCAGATCGAAGTTACTTTTGACATTGATGCCAACGGTATTCTGCATGTTTCAGCTAAGGATAAAAATTCTGGTAAGGAACAGAAGATATCCATTGAAGGATCGAGCGGACTTTCTGATGAAGAAATTGAAAAAGCCAAGCGTGATGCAGAAACTCATGCCGATGAGGACAAAAAGCGCGCTGAAGCTGTTGAAGTGAAAAACAACGCAGAGAACCTTGTCCACCAAGTTGAAAAACAGCTCGGGGAACTCGGAGAGCAACTGCCTGCTGAACTCAAGTCAGGTATCGAAGCCAAAATTGAAGCCGTAAAAGAGGCGCTCAAAGCTGATGACCTTGATGTTATTAAGTCAGCAACCAGCGAGCTCGAGGCCTCTCTTCAGGAGCTAGCCCAAGCAGCGCAGGCTGCCGGTGCAGCAGCAGGCGCTGAGGGAGCCCCTATGCCAGACATGGATGGTGGCCCAGATGAGCCTGAATCTTCAGAACCCAAAAAAGCCAAAGGCAAGGTAGTAGACGCCGAAGTCGTCGAGGACTAATCCATTAACATTCTCAGATCTGGCTGGCTGTTTCGGCCAGCTAGATCTTTTTCTTGAAATAAACAAAACAAACTAAAACGAACTAACAAAACTATGGCTACCATAACACCTATCGGACAGCGCGTCCTCGTGAAGCGACTTGAAGCCGAAGAACTAAGTGCTGGAGGAATTGTCCTGCCAGATACAGCAAAAGAAAAACCACAAGAGGCGGAAGTCGTCTCCCTCGGAACTGGCGGTAAAGACGAAGATGGCAAAGCCATCGAGTTCGCTGTCAAAGCAGGGGACACCGTCCTTATTTCCAAGTATGGAGGAACTGATGTCAAAGTCGACGGCCAGGATTTACTGATCGTGTCTGAGTCTGACATCCTCGGTATTGTGAGCTAACAAAAATTCAAAAAACAACTAATACAACTTAAAATAACATGGCTAAACAACTAAAATTCGACGAAGCAGCCCGCCACGCACTCTTGCGCGGTGTAGAGAAGCTTGCCGCTGCCGTTAAGGCAACACTCGGGCCCTCAGGCCGTAACGTCATTCTCGACAAAAAATTCGGTTCCCCAACAATCACCAAAGACGGTGTCTCTGTTGCCAAGGAGATCGAACTTGAAGATCCCTATGAAAATATGGGTGCTCAACTTATCCGCGAAGTTTCCAGTAAAACATCAGATATTGCTGGTGACGGAACGACCACTGCTACTGTTCTTGCAGAAGCTATCTACAAAGAAGGTCTACGTAACGTAACTGCTGGTGCCAACCCAATCTCACTTCAACGTGGTATCATGAAAGCATCTGAAGCCATTGTTGCTCAGCTTCATGAGATCTCCAAAGAGGTTTCCGACACATCTGAAATTGCTCAGGTTGCTACTGTTTCCGCTAACTGGGACACAGAAATTGGAAATATCATTGCTGAGGCTATGGACAAGGTAGGCAAAGACGGAACGATTACCGTTGAAGAAGCCAAGGGAATTGAAACCACACTCGACGTTGTTGAGGGTATGCAATTCGACAAAGGCTATCTTAGCCCTTACTTCGTCACTGACGCCGAGGCTATGGAAGCATCCTTGGATGAAGCACTTATTCTCATCAATGAGAAAAAGATTAGCTCACTGAAGGACCTTTTACCACTTCTCGAAAAGGCAGCCAAAACAGGCAAGCCACTTCTGATCATTGCTGAAGATGTTGACGGTGAAGCCCTCGCGGCGCTCGTAGTCAACAAACTCCGCGGAACGCTTAACGTAGCCGCTGTCAAGGCACCTGGATTCGGTGATCGCCGCAAGGCTATGCTCGAAGACATTGCCGTCCTCACAGGTGGCAAGGTGATTACCGAGGATCTCGGCATCAAGCTTGAGAATGTAGAGATCGAAGATCTTGGTTCTGCTAAGCGTATTACCATCACTAAAGATGCTACCACGATTGTGGAGGGCGAAGGTGGTAGCGAAGCTATTACCGGACGTGTAAACCAGATCCGTAGGCAGATCGAGGACACATCATCCGATTACGATCGTGAGAAGCTCCAGGAGCGTCTTGCTAAGCTTGCTGGAGGAGTAGCCGTCATCAGCGTTGGTGCTGCTACTGAGACAGAAATGAAGGAGAAGAAAGCTCGTGTTGAGGATGCTCTTCACGCTACTCGTGCAGCTGTCGAAGAAGGCATCGTTCCCGGAGGTGGAACTGCTCTGATTCGTGCTCAGGCTAACCTTCCCAACCTTGGTCTCGTCGGTGACGAGGAGACAGGTGCTGGTATCGTAGCCCGCGCTGTGGAAGCTCCACTTCGCCAGCTTGCTGCTAACGCAGGTCTTGAAGGTGCGCTCATCGTTGAGCACGTCAAGAAGGCCTCAGGCAACGAAGGTTATAATGTGGCTACTGGCAAATACACTGATCTGATTAAGGATGGTGTTGTTGATCCTACCAAGGTGACCCGTACTGCACTTCAGAATGCAGCGTCCATCTCTGGACTGCTTCTCACTACTGAGTGTGTTATCACCGATATTCCTGAGAAGGAAGAAGCTGCTGCTGGTGGTCATGACCACGGCATGGGCGGCATGGGTGGCATGGGCGGCATGATGTAGAGCTACGACCTATAAAATTCAAACTCCGGTTGCCGAATGGTGGCCGGAGTTTTTTATGTTATGTGGTCATTGCCAAACGCGGTCTTAATCAAGGCGCCTGCAAATGATCGGAAAGGGAGTAAGCGGACGCTAGGCGAGGCCACCTATTTCAACGTTGAGGTCATCACTAAGATTTTCAACTGCGGCGATGAGTTCCTGCTCATTGGTGCTGTCAGGGACGCATACCGTTCCTGAGGCGTGAAAGATAGAATGTCCGGACATTGCAGCACTTTCTATCGAGGTGTTAAGTTCTTCGATATTGGCGCCCGCGCTGGAAATAGCTTCGGTCAGTTGGCTGACGATTCCAGGGCGGTCATTGCCAAAGATATCAAGTCGCAAGCAGCGGGTGTAGGGGTATTCAGATAAATCACCTTGATCGTGAATCTGAACGGAGATGCCTTGCTCGGACAGAGCATTGAGATTCTCAGTGAGTCGAGATAGTTTTTCCTCGCTGCATTCTACTCGGACAATGCCTGCAAACTGACC
>TARA_B110000285_G_scaffold235279_1_pt1 | contig 12120 bp, 17 predicted proteins | sample TARA_B110000285 | Tara Oceans TARA_B110000285 (sample SAMEA4397756) | marine metagenome | biome: Polar Biome; feature: [SRF] surface water layer (ENVO:00010504); material: water (ENVO:00002006), including particulate matter (ENVO:01000060) such as... | depth 5 m
ACGAACTTTATTGGAACCAAGTAGTTGTTGAACTTCAGCAATAATTACACCATCACTCGCCGGAATACTTATTGCGCTGTATATAGGTGGGAGGTTACCTGAAGGGAATACAACATCCATTACGGGCCCAATAATTTGACTAATATAACCTTTATCTGTACTAGTTTCTAACATTTTTATTTAATATATTTAAATTATTAAAAATAAAAATACTTTCGAAAATTAACGTAAATATTTTTAGTTATATTTAGTTAATTTTTGATTCTTATCTAGTAGTGTATTATAAATTTGCAGAAAAACGTTAATAAATTCTGTTTCTATTTAAAAATTAAAATTTGAATTATTACGTCCAGTTGTTTTTAGCCAGTTTTGTGCTTCGATATAATTATTTGGGGCTAAAGCAATAGCTTGGCGCCAATATTCGGAAGCTTTATCAAATAATTTTTTTGCAATTTCTAGATTTTGTTTTTCTGACGCTTTCACACCTTGATAATGATAAATTACGGCAATATTATTTAAAGCTTGGGGTAAATTTAAATTCAAATCTAAAGCTTGGTGATAATATTCTAAAGCTTGAATATACTCACCGTTACTTGAGTATATTAATCCTATATTGTATAAAATATAACTTCTATCATAAGGGTCTTCTTCCAATTGAAGCGCTTCGTAATAATTCTCAAGCGCTTCGGCGTATTCCCCTTCAGATTGTGCGGACATCCCATCTCTATAATAAAAAAAAGCTTCTTTTTCTTGTTTACTTGCTGGCAAAATTTTTAAGAGAATATCAGCAACAACAGTAAATGTTTTATCAATAAAGTTATCATTTCGTTGACTACGACCCATAATTCATCCTAAAATTTTTTTTATTTTTTTATGATATGAAATTAAATTATGAATTAATAAATGGTAATAAAGACAGTATTCTAGCTTTTTTAATTGTTTTTGCTATTTTTCGTTGTTGTTGGACCGTTACTCCCGTTGCCCTACGCGGTAATATTTTTCCATATTCTGTGATAAAACTTTTTAACATTTCAATATCTTTATAGTCAATTTTTTGGTCTACTGATAAAGATGATAAATTTTTTTTTTGCATATTTTTATTTTATTTCCTTATGAATTTTTTGTCCATTACAGTATGGGCAGTATTTTTTTAATTCTATTCTGTCAGGCGTATTCCTACGATTTTTTTGTGAAATATATCGCGAAATTCCTTTGCTCCGTTTCGCGGTATTTGAACGACATTCTATACATTCTAGCGTTATTAAAATTCGGGTTCCTTTATTTTTGGCCATTCTAAAGTAGTTATTAAATAAAATATTAATATTTATTATATTTATTATCTCATAAATTTTAAATTTATGAATTCTTTATTTTTTAGTTGTTGACAGAATAAACATTTTGTATATATTTTATATATATTATAAAAAATTAAATTATTTTTTAATAAACAGAATTATGTCAAAGTATACAAAATATGAAATGATTCTTATTCTTAATGAAGAATTAAATGATAGTGAATTAAAAACGTGGGCTTTTAAGTATGCTCGTGAATTAAAAGGTTTAGGTGCAATTGATATTTTCGTAACATCTCGAGGCAAACGAAATTTAGCTTATATGATTAAGAATCAGAATAAGGGTAATTTTATTGAAATCAAGTTTCTTATTATTTCTTCGTATTTAAAACAGTTTAAAGAAATTATTGAATTAGATGAAAATATTCTACGTTCTTTAACGGTTAAAAAAAGTAGTTAAAATTTATAAATATAAGAATATTTAAGTACTCTTATATTTATTGAAAAAATCAATTAAAAATGATACTATTAATCTTGATACGTATTTTAGTTATCCTCAGTAGCTCAGTGGTAGAGCAATCGGCTGTTAACCGATTGGTCGTAGGTTCAAATCCTACCTGGGGAGTTTATTTCGTAGGTTTTTTACCGAGATGTAGCAAAACATTCGGAGTTATTGTTGGAATATCGACGTATCTATTAGTTGCCGCATAAAACAGACAATAAAAAATCATGAAAAAATTAAAGATAATTATTGCTTCTCCAAAATCGTACAGCCACAGTTTTAAAAGTTTATTTAATGTCAAATATTGCACACATTCAATATAAATAAACGTTAATGGTGCTTGAATAAGTGAAATTAGAACCGCGTGCATTACATTATAACTAATAAAATAATCAATTTTAAGTTTTTTTCGATTTTTTATAAATATATAATAGACCATAAAAAAAATAAAAACTGAGATATAGTGACCATAGGACTCCATTAAAATTGAGATTTCAGAAGGGTCCGGGATTAATTTCATGGGTGCATCAATACTTGGTTCGAAAAACGGAACCACTAAATATTCTAAATAAGGGATTTCTTTAAGCGGTTCGCCATAAAATTTTATATTTTCCCTAATTGGCAACAAATAACCACAACTAGCGATAAACGATATAACTGCATTATTAAAAGCTTTAGGAACACTCGTTGGATTTTTTCGGAATAAAAGTAACATTAAAAAACGTATTAGCGAAAAGAAAAATAAGAAATTCAAAATTTTGTCCATTTTTATATTATTTAAATATCTACAAGTTACCAGTCTGTATATACATATATATATATTTTACTGTATACTATACCATAATAAATTAAAAATTTATAAAAATCAATGATTAAAAATTTATTAAACCGAAATTTATCTAAATATACAGGTACAATTTCTGAAATAAACTTATGTGAGACTGATTTACGGCTATTAAATGATAGTGAATTAAAAGAATATTCTTTAAAGTTACGGAAACAGTATCAAAATGAACAAAATCTTTCGAAAATTTTAACAAAATCATTTGCTGTTACTAGAGAATCGGCTCGTAGAACCTTAGATTTAAGGCATTTTGATGTACAATTGCTGGGCGGTCTTGTTTTAAATGATGGAAAAATAGCCGAAATGAAAACAGGAGAAGGAAAAACACTTGTAGCAACTTTACCTGCCTATTTAAATTCTTTAACCGGTGATGGAGTCCATGTGGTAACCGTTAATGACTACTTAGCGAAACGGGACCAAAATTGGATGGGTCAAATACATCGTTTTCTAGGTTTAAATGTTGGATTAATCCAAGAAAGTACTTCTCGTGAACTTCGAACACTAAATTATAATTCTGATATTACTTACATAACAAATAGTGAGTTAGGGTTTGATTATTTACGTGATAATATGGTTAAGAATTCAAATGAAGTTGTTCAACGTAAATTAAATTACTGTATCGTAGATGAAGTGGATTCTATTCTTATTGATGAGGCACGCACGCCATTAGTTATTTCTGATATTGAAAAAACTGGTGTTAACAAATATGTTATTGCAGCCGAATTAATTAAATATTTAGAAGTGAAGGTTCACTTTGAAATTGATGAAAAGAAAAAAAATATAATTATTACTGAAAATGGAATTGTTCAAGCTCAAAATTTATTAAAAATTAATGATTTATTCAATCAAAGAGATCCGTGGATGCCCTTTGTTATTAATGCATTAAAAGCTCAATTTTTATTTTTAAAAGATATTGATTATATCGTGCAAAGTAATCAAATTATCATCGTTGATGGGTTTACGGGAAGAATAATGCCCGATCGCCGTTGGAGTGACGATTTACATCAAGCAATTGAAGCTAAAGAATCAGTCGCTATTAGTGGTAGCACGATAAATTTAGCGTCAATTACTTATCAAAACTTTTTCTGTTTATATTCAAAATTGTCTGGTATGAGTGGCACGGCAAAAACGGATCAAGCAGAATTTGAAAAAATTTATAAATTACCTGTTGTAAGTATTCCAACTGCAAAATCTTATAAACGTGAAGATTTACCTGATTTAGTATATTCTACTGAATTTATAAAATGGAAATCGATTGCTCAAGAATGTGAATATATTAATTCAACAGGGCAGCCTATTTTAATAGGAACGACAAGTATAGAAAAATCGGAGATTTTAGCACAATTATTAGATGATTCAGGTTTAAAATATCAAATTTTAAACGCAAAACCTGAGAATATTAAAAAAGAATCTGAAATTATTGCTCAAGCCGGAGAACGTTTTAATATTACAATTGCAACAAATATGGCAGGTCGAGGTACTGATATAATTTTAGGCGGAAATCCTAAATTTAAAACAAAAAAACTCGTCTATGAAATGTTAATTCAATTAAAAAATAATAGTGTTAATGATGAAATTATAAATTCAGTAGCATTTGAAAATCAAATTAAAGGATTTCAGTCTGATTTAAAACTTTTAAGCAGTGATTTAAAGTTTTTTGAACAAACGCCAATTGATCTATTAAAGTTATTAAATAAAATTGAGGGAACAAAGTCTAATTTTTTAAATTTTGAATTAGTAATTCAAAATTTATACAAACTAATATACACAAATATTAAAATAAATCAACAAACCGAAAATGAGCGTATCCGCAAATTAGGGGGTTTGTTTGTTATGGGGACTGCTAGACATGACTCCGTACGTATAGATAATCAATTACGAGGTCGGTGTGGAAGACAGGGGGACCCTGGAACTTCACGTTTTTTCTTAAGTTTCGACGATTCGGTGTTAAGATTATACGGTAATAATAATTTTTTAAAAAAACAAATTGGTAATGATGGGCCTATGTCTAGTAAACTATTGACACGGATGATTAACGTTGCGCAGAAAAAACTTGAAAATCAGAACTATGATATTAGAAAACAAGTTACTGATTATGATGATGTTTTAAATAAACAACGTTTAGTAATTTTTGACGACCGGCGTGATATTTTGTTAGCTGATCCAATTTCAGTGAAAAAAAAAATTGAACAGATTGGGACTAGTATTATTCGTTGTATAATTGGGGATTCCAAAAATTATAAGGAATTACCTCTTATTTTTGAAAATTTATTAGGCATACCGATAGATTTAAACAATTTTAAAAAAGGTACAGAAATAGAGTTATATTTAACCCAACAATATTTTTTATCTTACGAATTAAAAGAAGCAGAAATAGAAATTTATACCTGTGGTTTAATTCGTAACATAGAACAGCAAACATTTTTAGCGTTTACGGATAGTTTTTGGAAAGAGCATCTTGAAAATATGTCATTGTTGCGTGATGCTGTTGGGTGGCGCGCCTATGGGCAGCGAAATCCCTTATTTGAGTATAAAGAAGAAGGGTATTTATTATTTTCTTTTTTACTGAATAGAATTCGACACTTAACAATTTTTTCACTATTACACTTAAAACCTATCTAAGTTAAATTAATTTTGATAGTATTTAATTAAATTAAATAGCATTAAATTATGACAAAACGTACTTTATCAAATAAAAGTAAATTTTCGATTTTAAAAGTTTCCGGGTTCCGTACTAGAATGGCTACAGTACAAGGTCGTAAAATATTAAATAATCGTAGAAAGAGAGGACGTCATAAATTAACAATTAATAGTTAATTTATCAACTATATTGGATTTAAGATAATCTTAAATCCAAGACTAAAAATTTTTTAATTCAATTAAAAGCATTCCTAAATAATTTTAAAATATTATGAAATTTACCCAAGAACTTATTGTTTTATTAAAAGCACGCTATCCGATTATTTATATTAACACAATGGAGGAAGACCGTGTTGAGTACTTAATTCGCAAAACAATAAAAACTAATTTAAATCGGAGTGTGTACTCATGGGATTTTATTGAAGGTTATAGTAATAATCCTAATAATCCTAATTTTGGTCAACGAAATCCTTTACAAGCGCTTGAATTAATTGAAAAACTAACACCAGAAACCCCTGCAATTTTTTTATTAAAAGATTTTAACCGTTTTTTAATGGATGTTTCTATTTCAAGAAAATTAAAAAATTTATTAAGGGTTCTAAAGTTACAACCTAAAACTATTATTATTATTTCGTCTGAACTTAATATTCCTGATGAATTAAAAGATTTTATTACTGTTTTAAATTTTCAATTGCCAAATAAAAATGAAATTGAGAATGAACTCGTTCGTTTGTCAAAATCGTTAAATTTAGAAATTTCTTTGGAATTATTAGAAAATTTAATAAGAGCTTGTCAAGGTCTATCCTTAGAGCGGATACGTCGTGTTTTATCCAAAATTATTACCTTATATAAAACAATTGATCAAAAAAGTATTGACATTATTTTAAAAGAAAAACAACAAATAATAAAACAAACGGAAATTTTAGAATATTGTCCTGTTAATGGAAATATAGAAGATATTGGTGGGATGTTAAATTTAAAAAAATGGTTACAGAAACGAACTAGTTCGTTCAGTCAAAAAGCTTTAAATTACGGTTTACCGACACCTCGAGGATTATTACTTGTTGGTATTCAAGGAACAGGTAAGTCATTAACTGCCAAAATAATCGCAGCTAATTGGCAAATCCCTTTATTAAAATTAGATGTTGGTAAAATATTTGGGGGAATTGTCGGAGAATCAGAATCTCGTTTACGTAAAATGATTCATATGGCGGAAACATTATCACCTTGTATTCTGTGGATTGATGAAATTGATAAAATTTTTATTAAAAATCAAAATACAAACGATAGTGGAACAAGTAATCGTGTTTTAGCTACATTTATTAGTTGGTTATCGGAAAAAACCGATCCTGTTTTTGTAGTTGCAACTGCTAATGACATTAATCTACTACCTTTAGAACTAATAAGAAAAGGAAGGTTTGATGAAATATTTTTTTTAGATTTACCAACACTGATAGAACGTGAAGAAATTTTTAAAATACATTTAAAACAATTTCGCCCGAAAACGTTTACTAATTTTAATTTTAAACAATTAAGTAAAAATTCAGGTAATTTTTCTGGTTCAGAGATTCGTCAAAGTATTATCGATGCTATGTATTTAGCGTTTTCTGAAGAACGTGAGTTTACTGATGAAGATATTTATTTTTCATTAAAAGAAATAATTCCTTTAGCATATTTAGATGAATTTAAAATTACAGAATTACAAAATTGGGCTTTTTCCGGAAAAGTTAGGTTAGCTTCCGAATAATTACAAAATTAGGTGATGTGATATGAATAAAAATTTACTTAAATTATTAGCTGATTTAAGATTTGCCATATTTTTGCTTTTATTAATAGCAAGTTTTAGTATAATAGGTACAGTAATCGAACAGGATCAGTCTAAGGAAATTTATCAACTCAATTATCCAGTAGAAAATAGCCTATTTGGTTTTTTATCGTGGAAATTTATTTTATTTTTCGGATTTGATCATATTTATAAAACTTGGTGGTTTCTTTTTATAATTTTTATTTTTGGGGCAACGTTAATAACCTGCACAATATTTCAGCAACTTCCATCTTTTAAAATTGCGAAACGTTGTCAGTTTTTGAGAACTTCGCAACAATTTAAAAAATTAACAATTAATAGCAGACTATCGAGTAGTATTTTAAATACTTTTATATTTAAATTAAATCATTTAAAATATTCCGTTTTTCAACAATCTCAAATTATTTATAGTTATAAAGGTTTAATTGGAAGAATTGCACCGATACTGGTACACGCGAGTTTAATTTTAATTTTGTTAGGCGCAATTCTTGGATCTTTAGGGGGTTTTAATTCTCAAGAATTAATTTCTAAAACGCAAAGTTTTACGATTCAAAATATTTTAAGTCGTGGTAGTTTTACGAAAATTCCCAGTGTTACTACCCGTATAAATGATTTTTGGATCACTTACACAAAACAAACAACAATAAATCAATTTTATTCAGATTTATCTTTTTTAAATAAATCAGGTAAAGAAATTAGTCATAAAATAATTTCAGTAAACCACCCATCAATTTATCAAAATATCACATTTTATCAAACTGATTGGAATTTATCCGGAATAAGGATTAAAGATGAACGTAATCAAATTTTACAGTACCCTTTAGTATCAACATCGACAAATACGAAAAATAAAGTTTGGATTACATGGGTACCTTTCACTAATAAAATCGATGAAGGAATTATTGTCGTAGCTAATAATTTACACGGGTATGTTTCTACTTATGACCCTGGGGGTACTTTTATTACTAATTTGGAAATAAATGAAATTCTAAATTTACCAAATTCCGTTAGTTTACTAGATGTGATAACATTAACAGGGTTACAAATAAAAACTGATCCAGGTATATTTGTTATTTATAGTGGCTTTGCTTTTTTAATGTTAAGTACGCTTATTAGTTATATTACCTATTCACAAATATGGATATTATCTTCTAAAGGTAATATTTTTATTGGGGGAAACACAAATCGGGCGAAATTTGAGTTTGAATTGGAGTTTAAAAAATTAATAAATAAAAAAAGACTATGAAAATAATATTTCATAATCTTTTTATTCAAAATCTTTACGGTTTGGATTACGTGATGGGTCACTAGATAATAATCCAAAAATAAATAAAGAAACAAAAAAAATAACACTTGTGTATACTAAAATTTTTAAAGTTAACATCAAATTTTTCCTGAAAAATTTTTTAACAATATTAATTATACTAAAATAAATAAATTATAAATATTTATTTTATTTAAAATGGTAGTTGTGTTGTGTTTTTGAATTTCCATTTTACCCCTCTATTATTTAAAATAAATGGGTAAAGTTTCAGGGCTGTAAATTCAATTTGTTTTTCATTTTTTATTACATAATTTTGTTGATAATTTTCTTTTAAAGAAAGAAACCCTTCAATTATTAAATAATCATTAACATTATAAAATTTATTTAAATCATAAGCAAGGTTCCCCCATGCTGATAGTTTAAAAGTATCACAATAATTTTGATTTAAAAATTGCGGGAATTGAACCCAAGCTTCTGTCAAAGCAGTATCATCCTCAAAAAAACTTTGTTCAGGACTTTTAATTATTTTAATAATAAAAATTGAATAATTCATAATTTTTTAGAGAATTAAATTTTTTTGTTTTTGAACGTCTTCAAAATTAATATCTTGTAATTTTTTTAAAATTTTAATGAAATATTCTTGAAAATAATCGTCTAAAGATAAAAGCTCTTCTTCTTTAATTTTAAAAATTTCATAAATATTTGCGATTGGTTTTTGATTTTGAGTATCGATATTTAAAATTTCAATAAAAGATAATCGATCCGCAATATTTTTACCCCATTCAAAAAAACTTAGAAATTGTTTTATTATTTTTAAAATAGTAATTGGTATTTTACTCACTTTTGCTGTTTGACCAGCCAATTGCTCACATAATTTGATAATTTCTTGCGATAGCCAATTATATTTACCTTCTAGATAAAAAATTTGTTTTTTTGTTTCTGGTATAACTAAAGCTCGTAAACAAAATTTCGCGATATCTTGAGTATCTATGTATGCAATTGATGTTTGTTCATTAGTAATCCAGATCGGTTGATTTTCTAATATGGGAATTGCATATTGACCAATTAAACCTTGGTAAAACCCAGTTAATCTAAAAATAGTATAGGGTATTTTGGATTTACTAAGTTTTATTTCGATTCCTTTTTTCATTTTCATTAATGGAATATGTAAAAATTTATCGATATTAAGTATGGAGCAAAATATAAAGTGTTTTATATTTGAAACTTCAGCACATTTAATTAAAGCTAATTTACCATACCAATCTATTTTCTTTAAAGACGTTAGGTTATTTGGACGGCTTGTTGATGCATCTATAACTGATGTAATACCAATAAATGCTTGCGGTATTGTTTCTAATTTACTTAAATCTCCATAAATTAGTTCGGCTCCCCAATCTTGTAAAAAATATGATTTTTGTAAATTTCTAACGAGACACCGAACTTGATAACCTTCATTTAAAGCTTGTCGAACAATTTGTCTCCCAAGTGTCCCAGTACCCCCAATTATTAGCAAACTCATTAATTTCCTTATTTTTTAATCAAATACAGTACTTTTTAAAATATCTGAAGCTTCTAAATTAACTAATTCTTTTTTTGTTAGAATTTGTCCGCGGCTATCAAAGATACGGTTAGCTTGTCGCATCCGTGCCCGATCTAAGGCATTACGTAAACTTCGTGCATTAGCAAATAATGGTTTTTCTTTTCTTTTTTCCAGATAGCTAGTTAGTGCTTCTTCAGCTTCATTCGTTAGTAAATATTGCTGATCTTGTAACATTAATTTTGAAATTTTTAATAATTCTGAAACTGAGTAATCCGGGAAATCGATGTGGTTTGCAATTCGAGATGATAAACCCGGATTTGATGCGTAGAAACTATCCATGGGTTCTTTGTAGCCGGCTAATACTAAAACCAATTCATCCCGTTGATTTTCCATGACTTGTAATAAAATTTCAATTGCTTCTGAACCATAATCTCTTTCATTATCCGGTTTATAAAGATAATATGCTTCATCAATGAATAGCACCCCACCCATCGCTTTTTTTAGAACTTCTTTAGTTTTAGGTGCTGTATGACCGATATATTGGCCTACTAAATCATCTCGAGTTACTGTTAAGAGATGGCCTTTTTGAATATATCCTAATTGATATAAAATATCCGACATTTTTAAACCAACTGTTGTTTTACCAGTTCCAGGACTTCCGGTAAAAGACATGTGCAATCCAGGGTTTGAAGCAGTAATACCTACTTCTTGTCGTAATTTATCAATTAAAAGTAACGCAGCAATTTCTCTAATTCTACTTTTTACAGGAACTAATCCTATAAGTTCTTCATCTAGGACGTTTAAAATTTTAGCAATATCCGTTTTTTTGTATTCTTCTTGTAAATTTACAAAATCTTTAGTCATAATTTAAAGTTTTTTAAATAATATTTGGAATGCTTAATAGACAAACGTAAGCAAATAATGAGCTACCGCAGGCTCCAATTAAAAACCCTCCTTTAAATTGGTTCCAACCTTGTTTCGATTGAAGATCTGTTTTTAAATTATCTATTTGAAAAGTAGCATAACCATAAATTGTTAATCCTAATGTCATAATTAAAATTAACCCAATATTTGACAAAAATCCTGCTAATAATGCAATATCAGAATTACGTAACGGACCTAATAGTGTAAAGGGTCCAATTAAAAAATAACCGTGCGCTAGACCAATTTCTAAACCCCGTAAAAGGGGGCTTAATTCTGCCCGGTACGCGGGTAAATTACCTAAAATTGTTTTGGTTATTGCCGATGACGTTATCGGAGTTGCAAGATGCCCTACAAATGGATCATTATTATAAGGTTTAATAAAATTAGCCATAATTATATTTAATAAATTATTATACGATTTTACACAATAATTATAATTGATTTTTTATTTAAACTATAAACATTTATTAATATTAATATTTTGTTTGTAAATATTAAAAATTAAATTATAATTATTTATTAATGAATTAAAAAAATTAAAAATTAAATTATCTATGACTCTTATAATTGATTATTTATTATTATTAGCTTTTTGTTTTAGTTTTGCTTCTGCTTTATTTTTAAGTTTAAAATCTATAAAATTAATTTAATTATTAAATTAAATGGCACAAAATATTAGAATTGAGAGCATTACGGGATCGCGCCGTTTTAGTAATTATTTTTGGACTAGTTTTCTTTTTATTGGCGGTTTAGGCTTTTTATTAGCTGGGTTATCAAGTTATTTAAAAATAAACTTATTACCTTTTACAAATTCCATTGAATTAAGTTTTATACCTCAAGGAATTGTAATGATTTTTTATGGTTCACTCAGTTTAAGTTTAAGTTTATATATTAGTTTTACTATAATTTTGGATATCGGAAGTGGGTATAATGAATATAATTTAGATGAATCTATAATAAAAATTATTCGGCAAGGTTTTCCGGGAGAAAATAGGAATATTTTTTTAACCTACCCTTTTGAAAATGTTAAATCGATAGGAATAAAAATTACTGATGGTTTAAGCCCCAAACGCACAATATTTTTATGTTTAAAAGATAGTAGGAAAATCCCCTTAACTGCAGTCGGTAACCCTATGCCTATAGCTGAATTAGAAAGAATGGCTGCTGATATTGCTAAATTTATTGATATTGATTTAGAAAATTTATAACTAAATAATTGATTTTAAAGCTATATGATTATATGATCATAAATATACTCACATATTTATGCGGACATAGTTTAGTGGTAAAACCTTAGCCTTCCAAGCTAA
>TARA_B110000285_G_scaffold63930_1_pt1 | contig 12050 bp, 8 predicted proteins | sample TARA_B110000285 | Tara Oceans TARA_B110000285 (sample SAMEA4397756) | marine metagenome | biome: Polar Biome; feature: [SRF] surface water layer (ENVO:00010504); material: water (ENVO:00002006), including particulate matter (ENVO:01000060) such as... | depth 5 m
CCAATGATTACAATAGCAATCGTTATTGGAAGTCTATATCTTACAATTGCACCTAAGACAGGTGTTATCAGGCCAATAATTATAGAAAGTGTAAATATAAAGAGGAGCAATGAAACGATAATTACTCTGACCCCTTCATTGATTTTTCGACGTTTTAAAAATACATACACGATAAATAGTAGAACTAACCACATTTCTATTATTGCTGGATATTTCATCCAAGTGCCCGGGTCTGAAATGTATGGACGAAGTAAGCAATTTCGAATAGCTCCAGGGATATTGATTAATAGTTGACTGAATGAATCATTGATGTCCTCAATTTCGATATATCCTTGAGACTGTTCACTCATGAAGTATATCGGCCATTTGGTTCCATCTTTTGGAATTAAAATGGGTATTGGAGATTCAAATCCACCGTGGTCAATAAGAGTGGCTTTAAGTGGTTTTTTGAGCTGAACATCGTCTTCATTAATTATAATATCAGGGAATTGACTCGGTTCGAAATAATAAAACCCATCGCCGTTCCATGCAAAAATTCCCCCCTTCCCAACATTCTTAAAATCTTGTTGCTTTCTAGTAATTAAGTGAACCATTTGCTCTCTTTTCTTTGAAAAAATGAGAAGCGATGTTGACGTAATAATTGTAAGTAGAAGTATGGAGCCAATGATTTTAAATTTCGGAAGAATTTTGTGAAATCCGATAAATAATAGGGCTGGAATAAACGATAAAATAACATATGGCTTAAACCCTAAAAGTAGAACCACTCCCAGAAATATTAATGTACCTCGCTTTAATCGACTCATTTGAGCTAGTAATCCTCTAGCTAGCAAGCCAATTCCCAAGAACATAAATGGTTCTTTTAAGATCCCAGATGTCCAGAACAGTGCGCTCGGGATTAGAATTATAGACCAAAATAGGATGGTCTTATTTAAGTCTGTTTTAGAAGCAATACCAATGAGTAATTGTCTTGTTCCAATAGTAGATACTAAGCAGAAAAACAAAACATGAATTACAGGGCGTCCAAAACTGATAAAGTGCAGTAAACTATGAATTCGAAGGATGTTTTTATTGTCATTAATTAATGATTGGGCTCCTGCATCCCAGAGGTGTGTCTCATGTAAGTATTTGTGCTGTAAATAAGTATTGTCGCCAATCCCTGTTAGAAATTTGAAATAGTCAATGGGTGATTCTGAGAAAACATTATTTAGGATTCGACTTTCTCTCATAAAGATACCCGCATCAGCATCTAGGGTGCCGTTTCCGTAAAACTCCGTATAGATGAAAAGGAAGAATAGCCCTATGATGACTTTGAGTCCATAAGCCCAAGGTAGACTCCATTTATTCAATCCTTCGATTCTCATTACTCTGGAATACCGAGTATATAAGAAGATCGCAATAAAGATCAAAATGGAATAAATTATCACCCTTTTTTTGGCGTAAAAATAAACAATATTAAGTGGATTGTGTCACATTGTCCAAATTCTGCGACAGTTTGGCAGAGATTGTACAGTGGCATAGAGATTGACTGAGAAAGGAATATAAAAAACAACAAAAATGAAAACAGGTCAGATTAATGTACAGACGGAAAATATATTTCCAATCATTAAAAAATTCTTGTATTCGGACCACGAAATTTTCTTGAGAGAATTGGTATCGAATGCAGTTGATGCTTCACAAAAATTAAAGTTTTTATCATCGAACGGCGAATTCAAAGGCGAATTGGGTGAGTTGAAAGTTGAAGTAATACTTGATAAGAAGGAAGGAACATTGACGATTCGAGACAATGGAATCGGAATGACTGAAGATGAGATTGATAAATATATCAATCAAATTGCTTTTTCTGGAGCTGAAGAATTCGTTAAGCAATACGAAGGAAAAGAAGGTGCTGAGCAAATCATTGGACATTTTGGTCTAGGGTTTTATTCTGCATTTATGGTAGCTGAAAAAGTTCAGATCAAAACATTATCGCGTCACGAAGGTTCAAAAGCTGTTCAGTGGGAGAGTAATGGAGATCCAGAATATACAATTGAAGAAATTGAAAAAGAGACAAGAGGAACAGATATTGTTCTTTTTATCTCAGACGAATCTAAAGAATTTTTAGAAAAAGCACGTGTTCAAGGGGTTTTGGACAAGTATTGTAAATTTTTGCCTCAACCGGTATTCTTTGGAATGCGAACAGTTTATGAAGATGACGAAAGTGGGGAAAAGGATGAGAATGGTAAAGTAAAGAGAGTCTCTCTTGAAGTTCCAAATCAAGTAAATAACGTAGCTCCAGCTTGGACAAAAGCTCCTGCTGATTTGACAATTGAGGATTACCAAGGATTCTACCGTGAATTGTATCCTGCGACAATGGAAGATCCATTGTTTCACATTCATTTAAATGTGGATTATCCGTTCAACTTGACAGGGATTTTATATTTCCCTAAGATTTCAGAGAATGTTGAGGTTCAAAAGAACAAAATCAACTTGTATTCAAATCAAGTATTCATTACAGATAACGTTGAAGAGATTGTACCTGAATTTTTGACTCTTTTACATGGTGTAATAGACTCTCCAGACATTCCTTTGAATGTTTCAAGATCGTATTTGCAAAGTGATGGCAACGTGAAGAAGATTTCATCTCACATTACGAAGAAGGTTGCGGATAAATTGGCTCAAATGTTTAAGAAGGACAGAGATGACTTTGAATCAAAATGGGAAGATTTGAAAATCTTCGTTCAATACGGAACTCTTTCTGATGATAAGTTTGCTGAGAAATCGGATAAATTCACTTTGTTGAAAAATACGAAAGGTGAGCATGCAACAATTGAAGAATACAAAGAAAAAATTGCTGCGCTTCAAACGAATAAGGACGCTAAAATAGTAATGCTTTACACGAATGATCCTCAGGAACAATTTGGATTCGTGAAGAAAGCGAACGATAGAGGATATGACGTTTTGCACTTGGATGGCCCTTTAGCCCCTCACTGGATTGCTAAATTGGAACAATCGAATGACAACATCATGTTTGTTCGTGTTGATTCTGACACATTGGATAAATTGATCCAGAAGGACGAAGAAATTCCTTCAAAATTATCGAAAGAAGATGAGGATAAATTGAAACCATTGTTTGAAGAAGTTGTGAATAAAGAAAAGTACTCGGTTCAGTTTGAGAGTATGAATTCAGAAGATGCGCCAGTAATTATTACCCAACCCGAGTTTATCCGTCGAATGATGGAACAACAAAAGATGGGAGGAGGCGGCTTCATGGGAGCATTTCCAGACATGCGTAATATGGTCGTAAATGCCAACCACGAAAAAGTAGGTGATATTCTGAATACGAAGACAAAGAAGTCCCAAGAGCGAAAGATTAAGCAGTTAACAGATATTGCTTTGTTGTCTCAGGGATTACTTAAAGGAGAAGAATTGAACGAGTTTATTGAAAGAAGTATCGAATTAATATAATTTTACCGGGCGGCCAGATGGTCGCCCTTAATTTTTTTGTGATTTGTATAAAGTTATATTAGCAATTGGTGGTTATTTCCTTTTTAAAGGAAGTGTTTTTGGTGCAATTCTAGGATTTTTTATTGGTTCTATGGTTGATAACTTTCAGAAAGTCAGTAGCTCGGCGCGTTCACGAAATGGTGGAAAAAGAGTTACTGCTGAAGATATGTTTCAATACTACCAGCAGCATTCAAGTTCTCAAGGGAGAAACGATGTGCCAACAATGCTTATGGCTCTTTCAGCATCCGTAATGAAAGCTGACGGGAAGGTTTTAAAGTCAGAATTGAATTACGTTAAATCGTTTTACAATCAACAATTCGGAGCTCAATATTCACAACAGCATTTACAAACACTTAAGCGCTTTTTAGATTCAGACGAAATTCCATTACAGAAAATCTGTCAAGATATTAAAATGAGAATGCAGCCTGAGGTTCGCGTTCAATTGCTTCATTATTTATTCGGTATAGCCAAAGCAGATGGTGATGTTTCAGATTCTGAGATTTCTGTGATCAAGTCAATCGCAGGAATGATGGGTGTATCGAATGTCGATTTTGAGTCTGTGAAGAACATGTTCTACCGCGATGTAGATTCTGATTACAAAGTACTTGGATTGGAGAAAGAGGCGACAGACGAAGAGGTTAAGAAAGCATACCGCAAGATGGCGATAAAATTTCACCCAGATAAAGTGGCTCAAATGGGAGAAGAATATCAAAAAGGAGCGAAGGAGAAATTCCAACAAATTCAAGATTCTTACGAAGGGATAAAGACGCGGAGGGGGATGAAGTGATTGGATCGGCTGTACCTTTTAGAATTTAGATGTCAGACTATCAAATTTCTAACATCCAATATCCAATATCCCAAAGGCGCTTTAAAATCGGAGCATTCTACAAAGGTGTTTGCGACTGATCTAAAATCCAATGTCCTATTGCCCAATCCCTATCGCAAACATAGCAGGTCGTTTCGCCAAATCATACGCTTTATCGCGCCAATCCTTAGCACTCATAGTACGAATGTCTTCTGTCGGCAAGGAAATGTCACAAGCAATGCAAATCATTGTGGGATCTGTTAAGTTGTTCAATAAATCGTCCAAAACGTTCATGTTTCTAAATGGAGTATCCATAAATAGATGCGTGGTTCCAGTTTTTCTCGTATCACCTTCGTAATACTTTAAAGCACTAATTCTGTCTCTTCGCTCTTTTGGTAAATAGCCATGAAACGTAAATTTTTGACCTGAAAAACCACTTCCCATTAAAGCAAGAAGAATCGAAGAAGGTCCAACCATTGGGTGAACTCTAATCCCTGTAGAATGAGCTAAACTTACAATTGCCGCACCTGGATCTGCGACACCAGGACAACCTGCGTCTGACATTACACCAATGTTGTGTCCATCGTACAAAGGTGACATGAATGAATTCAATTCACTCGGTTCCGTTTTCTTATTTAAAATAAAGAAGGTCGATTCATCAATTGGAAACGTTCGATCAATCTTACGCAAATAACGTCGCGCGGATTTAATGTTCTCTACGATAAAGTGCCTCAATCCTATTGTTTGGGCCTTCACATCCTCCGGAATGATATCACTTGTCGATTCACCACCCAAAGTTGTTGGGATCATATAAATAGTTCCTTTATCCATTATTCTTTTAAATTTTTGATGATTACATCTGTTGCTGCGTCCAAAAGCCTGTATACTTCTATAAATCCTTTGTCTCCTCCATAATACGGATCGGGAACAGCAAGGTTCATTCCTGGATGTGACTCATTTAGAATTAATTTCACTTTTGCTTCATCCTCAGAAGAACTGGCCAAAGAAAGGATATTATTATAGTTGCTCGAATCCATTGCATAGATCAAATCGAAGTCTTGAAAATCTTGCACGATAAATTGCCTCGCCTTAAGATTGTCAATTGTTACGCCAAAGCTTCGAGCAGTAGCTCTCATTCTTGAATCGGGTGCGTCTCCAATGTGGAAGCCTGCTGTTCCTGCAGAGTCTACAAAAACGTCCAATTCTTCATTTTTAACCTTGGCTTTTAATAAACCGTCGGCCAAAGGAGAACGACAAATATTGCCTAAACAAACCATTAATATTTTCATATGGCAAAATTACCATTCAATTCTTATTGCACCTATAAATATTCGATGAAAGGTAAGAAATATTCATTTACCATGGTAATTTTTGGTTTATTCCCAACGAAGACAGTAAGTTACACGTTGTTAGTGAAGACAAACGTATAAAATACGTAAGCGCATGAGACAATTAAAAATTGCAAAACAAGTCACGAATCGTGAAACGGCATCTCTTGATAAGTATTTACAAGAGATAGGAAAGGTAGAGCTTATTACAGCAGAGGAAGAGGTGGTTTTGGCACAAAAAATCCGAGCAGGTGATAAGGAAGCCTTGGAGAAATTGACCAAAGCAAACCTAAGATTTGTTGTTTCTGTGTCCAAACAATATCAGAACCAAGGCTTGTCTTTACCGGATTTAATTAACGAAGGGAACTTGGGATTAATTAAGGCTGCGAGACGCTTTGACGAAAAGCGAGGATTTAAATTTATTTCCTATGCGGTATGGTGGATTCGACAAGCTATATTGCAAGCATTGGCGGAACAAGCTAGAATTGTTCGTTTGCCACTAAATAAAATTGGTACAATTAATAAGATCAATAAGGCGTATTCTGAATTGGAACAGCGTTTGGAGCGACCACCTTCGGCAGAAGAGATGGCTGACTTCTTAGAATGTTCAGTTAGTGACGTTAAACAATCTTTGCAAAATAGTGGACGTCATGTCTCAATGGATGCGCCTTTAATTAAGAATGACAATTCCTCTTCGAGCATGTACGACATACTTCCAAACGATTCATTACCCGGCCCTGAAAAGAACCTTGTAGTTGAATCATTAAGAAAAGATATCGAGCGATCCTTATCAACATTGACTTCAAGAGAAGGAGACGTGGTAAGATTGTATTTCGGATTAAGCGGAATTCATCCAATGACGCTTGAAGAAATAGCAGAAAGATTTGAATTAACTCGTGAAAGAGTTAGACAAATTAAAGAAAAGGCAATTCGTCGTCTCAAACATACTTCTCGAAGCCGGATACTTCAGTCATACCTCGGTTAAGCAGGGTCTACGTCGACAATAGAACGAATTGATTTATTTAAAGGAGCGCTAAAAAACTCATCCATTATTAGGTGAATGCGCTCCTTAACTTTTTTATCATTAGCGTCTCTTTCAACTTTTATCGTAATTTTCTTAAGGAACAAATTGTAAATTCTTTTTACTGAAGGGAATTCAGGTCCCAATACACGCTCCTTAAATGTTCCTCGAAGTTTTTCTGCTAATTCGGCTGCAGCTCTATTTAACTCGTTCTCATTTTTATGTTTGAGGGTGATTTCTATGATTTTGAAATAGGGAGGGTAGAAAAAATTCTTTCGTTCAATGATTTCAGAATTATAAAACCCAACGAAATCGTGTCCAATTACTTTTTCAATTACCCAATGATCTGGATCCCCCGTTTGAACAATTACTTTACCTCTTTTTTCTCGACGTCCCGAACGACCCGCAACTTGTGTCATTAACTGGAATGAGCGTTCAAAAGCTCTAAAATTAGCTCTGTTCAAGAGCATGTCAGCGTCCAAGATCCCTACAAGATTGACATTGTCAAAATCCAATCCTTTTGTTATCATTTGAGTCCCAATAAGAATATCGATCATTCCATTGTCGAAATCATTTAAGATATTCGCGTACGCATTTTTAGAACGCGTAGTATCAAGATCCAAACGTTTTATTGTTTTGTCTTCGAAAATCACTGAGAGTTCATCTTCAATTTTTTCCGTTCCAAACCCAAGCATTTTCAACCGATTACTTCCGCATGCTTTGCAGGAGCCAACCGGTTTCGTCGTGTAGCTGCAATAATGACATTTGAGATTATTACTGTGTTTGTGGTAGGTCAATGACACGTCGCAGTTCACACATTTTGGCGTCCAATTGCAAATTTCACACATCCAAAGCGGCGTATACCCTCGTCTGTTTTGGAATAAAATAACTTGCTCGCCTAAATTCAAACTTTCTCTGATGTTTTCCATCAAATAAGAAGTGAAATGCGATTGCATACTTTTTTGACGACGCTCCTTTCGCAGGTCTGCACAAAAAATCTCTGGGAGTTGATTGGCACCGAAACGATCCCTTAAAGTTACCAGATGGTATTTTTCCGTAACAGCGTTGTAATAACTCTCGATCGAAGGCGTGGCAGAACCTAAGAGGATATTTGCCTTGTGTAATTTACTCAGAACGATTGCGCAATCTCTGGCGTTGTATCTTGGAGAAGGGTCATATTGTTTAAATGACGATTCATGTTCCTCATCAACAATGATAAGTCCTAGATTGCTGAAAGGTAGAAAGATAGAAGAACGTGCTCCTAAAACAATCTTGTATTTATTGGGGTCATTGTTGAGGACATGGTTCCAGATCTCAACCCGCTCGTTTTGATTGAACTTCGAATGGTAAACCCCAACTTGTTCTCCGAAGTAAGCTGAAAGTCTTTGGATTAATTGTGTCGTTAATGCTATCTCAGGCAGCAAAAACAAAGATTGTTTACCCAAGTCCAGTTGTTCTTGAATTAATTGAACGTAGATTTCTGTTTTTCCAGATCCTGTAACTCCATGAAGTAGCGCTACTTTTCCTTGATCAAATCCGTTATGCACTTCATCTAATGCTACTTTCTGTGATTCAGATAATTCTTTGAATTCACTTCCCTCGTAATCGTTGGATTCAAATCTTGAAATTTCTAATTTTTCTTGAACGATGATTCCATTCTTTTCTAATGTATTCAGAGATGACATTGAAATATGATCTTGCATGATTAAGTTCCGCAAGACAGAATCGGGAATTTCGCTTTGTAAATCGATATGGCGCAATAAAGAAAGAAGAGCGTTCATTTGCTTCTCTTTACTTTTGATTCCATCGATACTTCCTATGAAATCGGTTAGTTTGTTTTCATTGTTGTATTGGTCGGATAAACGAATGTGAACTGCTGTTTTAGGCGTGAATTTTTCGTTCAACTCTTCAAGGGAAAGAACTGCTTTTTTATCAATTAATGCTTTGATAATCGGTTGGACCGTCTTGATTCCAATAATTTCGGAGATCTCTTTAAGATCGAGAACCTCCTTCATTTCTAATGCAGAAACAATCTCATATTCTCTATCTGTCAATAATTTTTGATCGATATTATAGTCAGGGTGAATAACGATTTTAGTCTCACTTGCCAGTTTGAAGTTGGCGGGAAGTGCTGCGTTCATTACATCACCTATTGGCGCCATGTAATAGCTCGAGATCCATTTCCAAAACGTATATTGATTTGGATTAATGATCGGCCTTTCATCCAAAAGGTGTTCAATAAATTTAGCTTGATATTCTTGAGGAATGTTTTCGTGAACCGAAGTTATTATGCCCGTAATCAACTTAGATTTCCCAAATGGAACGACCACTCTTGCGCCAGTAAAGATGGCATCATTGAGCTCAAAAGGTACGCGATAAGTGAACTCTTTACGAATAGGTATTGGTAGAATAACGTCTACAAAAAGCGTTTTCCTTTCTGACATCCGCTAAAGGTAGAGATTGAGAAGGTTAGTTGCAATAATATGCCTTGGGAATATCTAAAACATGATGGCTACAGAACAAGTAAGATCCAGTAATTGCTCCGATACAAAGTTCTTGAGTAGAGGTTGCATCAATACATCTAACAAACTGACTGCTTGGATCGGTGAATTGAATTGTTCTTTCGTATGTGTATCGAGACGAAAACAATCCCACTACTTTTCGGTCTCCAGAAGCGGTTAAGTTTGTAAATGTTGGTTTGTTTTGAGCCAAACCAGAACTTGGTTGGTTCACTAAGATGTAATTCAACAAATCAGCAGAACCACCAACGATTGAAAGTGTTATTGACTTGAAATTTCTTTTGTCAATTAAGGGATCAGCATCCTCACAATCCGAGGCAATAATGTTGTAAAAAACTTCGCCATTCATTGTGAAAGTCTCATCTACGACATCAACTTCTCTCTCTCCAAGTTCCCAAGTAACTGAAGCATCTGTTTCTGCAGTACCGATAAATTCTTTATAGTTTAAAACAAGAGTAGCGTTTATCAGTGATGAATTCCCAGGAGTAACATTTAACCCTGTTGTTTGAAATTCTCCAGTCGTATTTGCTCCCTTTGCAAAATTGAAATGGGTTGTTACCTGACCTTGACTTGAATTAATACCTGAAATAACTTCAGTTTCACCGGAAACAGTGAATTCTCCATTGTTTACATTGATGTCCAAGTGATAAATAGCATTGGCTAATATAGGCTGACCTGTTGGTGAATTGCTGTTATCATGAACGCCCGTTTTGAAAGCATAAAGCTTTTGATTTGGAGAATAGAAAATACCGTCTGTATCTTTAGCTACAATTGTATCGTATAAAGTCCAAGTACGCGCCGCAGAACCATTGATTTTCTCAGTGATAATTGACTGAACCGTTTCAAAATAATTTGAATCTGGAATTGTAGAAATCTCTAGTGCGTTTCCAGGACCAATAAATGCTCTTGTAATTTTAATCAAGTGAACCGAGTCCGCTTGATCAATTAATCCGTAGACAACAGCTGTCTCTTCAAAATCACCTGTGATATCAATATCTTCATTACAAGATTGCAATGATGCTACGAGGACGGCTATGGAGAATAAGCCAATTATATAATTTTTCATTTTCATTCTAAGTATATCCCAAAGATATGGAATAAAGCCATTCAAAAAAAACAGCTTAATCAATAACTTGGATTGTTAAATCAATAACTAGTCTTTTACCTTATTCATTCCCATAGCATGAAGCATCCAATTGGGCAAATGTTTGCCTGGTTTTCGGTTTTTTAAATGGATATACCATCCCATTTTTTTCATAACAGGTACCTTGTGTGTTTCAACAAATTCTATCCAAGTTCCATCGGGGTCTTCAATGTACGAAAAACGACCGCCAGCCTCACCCATGTCGAATGTATCTGAACTATCGACAGTAAACGAGAAACCTTTCGTTTCGCACTCTGCTTGCAATTGATCCATTCCTTGAACGTCAAAACACAAGTGGATGAACCCCCAATCTCCCCAAAACCTATCTTTGAAAATAGACTGGCAATCTTCGCGTTCTATTGCTTGAACTAATTCTATTTGAGAAGGACCTAATAATCGAGCAAAAGGGCCTTTTCTTTGTTGTTTGTGGGATAATAATACACGACGCACTTTTTTGTTTCCTGCAGGCAATCCACTTAAATCACCAAAAGTTCCTGTTTCGTCGTATTCAATTGTTTCGTAGCCAAGAATGTCTTGATACAAAGGAAGTGCCTTGTTGATGTCGCTTACTCCTATCATTGTGCCAGCAACAGCTCCGCATTTAGATGGGTGCTTGGTGTTCTTAAACCATCCTTTTCCTTCAACGATATTGAAAATATTCCCATTCGGATCTTTGACGAAAAATGTTTTCTCACCTGAAGGAGTCGTCCCCAATTCTCCTAAAATTTCAGCACTATTTGATTTGAAATAATTGTAGGAAGCTTCAACATCTCTAGATTTGATTCTACAACTGTAAAGTCCGTAATCACCAAGTAGGATATCAAATTTTGGTTTTTCTGTTGGACGCGATGTGAATTGCCAAATCTCAAATCCACCACCACCTTCCATGCTTAAGGCCAATGTTGCTGTTCGAGAATGAACAGTGTCTCCAGTATAACGAGTCATTAAAGGTGCATCGGCAGCTTCTTCGAAAACGCGAACGTTTACTCCGAAGAACTTTCTATACCATTTCCAAACTTCTTGTACGTCTGGAACTCCAATTCCCATTTGCTGAATACCGCAGATAATTTTTTCCATGCCTCAATTTAAAGAAGGTAAATATACATTTATCTTAGCGAATTGCACGTTCGTTGAAGATCACATGTCCAATACTAAATTGCAATGCGTATGGGTTATTCTGTCTTGGAAAATAATTGAATGTAAAACGGATTGGTCCAATGAAACTGTGGTAAATTGCTGAGGCAGAAGCCATAAAAGCTCCCCCGTTGAAAGGCTGGGAGAGCTCTAAAGTTCCATCCGTGTTTTGAATCACTTGGATAAAAGGTTGATAGAGAAAGGCATCAATCCGAAGGTCAATCTTTTTCTTTATGGTGAAAATGGTATTCAATCCACCACCAACGAATTGAGGCGAACGGTATTCTCTGAGAAAATAAGTTTTAGCATCTGGAACCAAAGAGAACTCAGTCATAGATAGAATTGAAGCGGTGTAATTAGCGAATAAAGTTTGGCTATTAAAAACCATTTGCCCTTGGATACCAAGGTGGAAATAGGGTTTGTCAATTAAAAACGATTGATAATCGAGGCTTAGATTAATCCAGCTGTGGTCTTTGAAAACCTCGATTGGATTGATAGATGTTGAACCTGGGTCAGTATGCTCGCTTCCGCTAACATACCGCGCTTTAAACCTAAAATAGTTACCACTAGTTGCAAATTGTTTTCTATTCAACGTGTTTTGCGTAAGACTCCAACT
>TARA_B110000285_G_scaffold235597_1_pt1 | contig 12049 bp, 8 predicted proteins | sample TARA_B110000285 | Tara Oceans TARA_B110000285 (sample SAMEA4397756) | marine metagenome | biome: Polar Biome; feature: [SRF] surface water layer (ENVO:00010504); material: water (ENVO:00002006), including particulate matter (ENVO:01000060) such as... | depth 5 m
GATTAGGAAGCACAGGATATTCAATAGATAGATTCAAATTCCTATTCCCGCCGTATTCGGCAGGATTTAGAGAAATCGACCGTGGTGGTCGTATATATAGAGCAACGTACAATAGTGCGAAACTCACTGCGAATTACAGTGGAAGTAATACTAGTAACGATAACTATTGGGATACATATGCAAATACTAATATATTGCATCTATCTGAGTTTCTAACCGCTGATGACTTAGCAAACTACCCAGGAAGAAAGACACCACTTGTGTTTGATAGTGAAATCTTTCTAAGAAGTAGTTAAAAAGTCTTATAAATAATGTAATAAGTACTTATTAATTAAGAGAGGATAAAATGGCCGCAATCATTACCAACAAGTTCCGCATCCACAACGCCGAGCAATACATCGAAGCGTTTAGTGAGAGTGCCGCAACTAATATATACCTGTTTATCGGTAGACCACAATCGTGGGCCGATGACACCTCTCCTCCTACTCCTGCAGATAATAACGACACGGCGTTCAATTCGTATGACGATATGGTCGCAATGAAACGTGTTACTTCAACAGATATCACACACGCAGTAGTAAGAAGAGATTGGGTTTCAGGAACAACATATGACGAATATGCACATGACTATTCGGCATCGAATACTGCAAACTCAGGAGCAACAAGTTTATTTGCCGCAACATTCTATGTGGTGACTGACGATTACAACGTGTACAAAGTTATCAATAACGATGGTAACACTGCAAGTACAACTAAACCAACTGGCACTTCAACTGGTTACATCACAACTGCAGATGGATATATATGGAAATATATGTATACTATCTCTGCCGCTGATGCACTGAAGTTCTTATCTACTGACTTTATGCCAGTTAGATATGTTACTTCTGATCCAGGAGCAGGTCAACCTTACAAAGAGCAATTTGATACTTCTGCCGCCGCAACTAATGGCGAAATTAAGCAGTATAAAATTACGAATGGTGGTTCTGGATATAGTTCTGCACCAACTATCACTATAGTAGGTGATGGATCAGGCGCAACTGCAACTGCAACTGTATCAGGTGGTGCTATTACTGTAATCAATATTACAGGCGTAGGTTCTAACTTCACACAAGCAACTGTCACCGTATCAGGTGGTGGAGGTTCTTCTGGAGCAGTAAAAGCAATTATATCACCTCCAGGTGGTCATTCTACTTCTACAGTAGACGAACTAGGTGGATTTTATGTAATGAATAACGTAAGACTTGAATATGCTGATGGCGCTGGAGACTTTCCTGTTTCTAACGATTATCGTAGAATAGGTCTTGTTCGTGATCCACTTGCATTTGGTACAACTAATAAGTTAACTGCTACAACTGCTAGTGCAACTAAATCACTTGTACTTGCCGCTGGTGGTCTATCGGGTACGTTTGCAACTGACGAAACACTCACAGGTGGTTCTTCTAGTGCTTCTGCAAAAGTAATTGACTGGAATGCATCAACTAGAACTCTTAGATACTATCAAGACATCGTTACTGGATTTGTGGCATTCACAGGTTCTGAAACTGTCAGTGGTGGTACTTCTTCCGCATCTGGAGCAGTTTCTAGTTTAGGTAATCCTGAAGTCGTAGTAGATAGTGGTGATATCATGTATATCGAACATCGTAGACCAATTAATCGTGCTTCTGACCAAATTGAAGACATTAAATTAGTTATTGAATTCTAGACTAAATACTATTAACAAATATAGTATTTTTTTAGAGAGAAGACATCGGAGCAATAAATGGCAGTTATAGACTTTAATGTAGACCCATACTATGATGATTTTGAGGGTACTACTGGAGCAAAATCAAAGAACTTTCAACGTGTTCTCTTTCGTCCTGGATTTCCAGTTCAGGCGAGAGAGTTGACGCAACTACAGTCAATACTACAAAATCAGATTGAGCGTCACGGAAGACACATTTTTAAAGAAGGTTCTATGGTTATACCAGGAGACCTTGCATATGATTTGGAATATGATTACGTCAAAGTCCAGTCAACATTTAACGCACAAAACGTAGAGAGTTATAGAGCAGACTTTGTAAACAAACTTGTTACAGGTTCTGAGACTGGTGTTAAAGCGAGAGTTATTGGAACACTTGCGGCGACCTCAACTACTCCATTAACACTATATGTCAAGTATGAAGATAGTGGTACTAATAATACTACAAAGTCTTTTGCTATAGGTGAAAACGTAACATCTCTTAATGCTGACAATACTACTGCTAAAAATGCTCAGTTATCTGCTAATCAAACTACAGAATTGACGGCATCACTCTTAACGACTGGTACCGTCAATTCTACATTACTATCAACAACAAGTAAATTCGATCCATCTGCAGTATCTACTGCAGGAGACAGTGATACAGTTGGTAGAGGTTCAGCAATAAGAATAAATGCTGGAGTATTCTTTATCAATGGATTCTTTGTTTCAAATGATGCACAAACTATTATACTAGATAACTATAGTCCTTTTCCTTCTTATCGTATCGGGTTTCAAGTTACACAATCAACTCTGACACCAGAAGAAGATGCAACATTAAAAGATAATGCACAAGGTTCATCTAACTATGCCGCTCCCGGCGCCCACAGATATAAAATTACACTTACACTAGTTAAGAAAGCATTAACTGCAGTTGATGATGTAAACTTTGTAGAATTGACCAGAATTGAACATGGACAAATTTCTAAACTAGTAGACAAAGCAACTTATAATTTTCTACAAGAAGAATTCGCTAGACGAACTTATGATGAAAGTGGAGATTATGAAGTAAAACCATTTAGAATGGATGTTCGTGAACATCTAATCGTAGGAAGTAATAGAGGAATCTATACTGCTACAGAAAGTGGAGATGCAACTAAACTCGCACTAGGTATTGAACCTGGTAAAGCATATGTACAAGGTTATGAAGTAGAAAGTCAAATCACTAAATTTGTCAATGCAGACAAACCAAGAACATTCAATAGCGTAGTAGATACACCAATTCAAACAGATGTTGGTAACTATATTCTTGTAAATACTCTTACAGGTTCTCCTGATATTAATAACTTTCCAGAGATACACATCTATGATGACCATCTTGGTGGTTCGCCAGCATCTATTGGTACTTGTAACCTAAGAGGTCTACAACTTCACGATGGAGATTATACTGGTACTATAACTGCCGTTACATTCAAACTTGGTATATTTGATATACAAATGAATGATGGAAAAGATTTTGCTAGAGATGCAAGAGCATTCGGTGATAACTCCTCAGTAGGTAGTACAACATTTAAATGTCAAATTGAACCAAAACTAATTACTCTTTCTGGTACTGCTTCTGTTGCTAGTACTGATCCAACTGTAACTGGAGTTGGTACTGCAATTAACACACAACTTAAAGTTGGCGATAGACTTTTCTTAAATGATATAGATGTTGGAGAAGTATCAAGTCTAACAAATAATCTAGCACTAGAATTAGTAGCAAATGGTGCGTCTGCAGTATCAGGTGGTACAGTCAAGCGTTTCTCTGCAGAACTTATTCGACCTGACCAGAAAAAATTAATATTCCCAACTGGATACTTTAGAACAAGAAAAATTCGTGGTAGTAGTGCTTCAAATCCAGATAACGTATTATCTTCTTCATATACAGTAAGAAGACATAATCCTCATACGGGTGGTACTGATAGAAGTATAACTGGAGGTACTGCAACATTTACTGTAGATACTGATGAAAGTTTTACATCTGTATCAAACTTACAAAATTATACTCTAATTGCAACAAGTGCTGGTAGTGGAACTCTTGCTAGTCCTAACGTAGGTGCAATTATTCCTTTAACTAGTGCAGACATAGTACTATCGAATAGTGATAGAACAGTTACTTTTAGTAATCTATTAGGTAAAACACTACCGAGTGGTGCTAATCCTACAAACAATATCAATGTTTCTTTGATTGCGTCTGTTCAAGTTCGTAACTCTGCTAGTGCAGAAAAGTCAAAATCACTAAATTCAAATGCAACGCTTCAAGTAACAACTCAAGCGGCGGCGCAAGTAACAGAAGTAGAACTTGGTAAAGCAGATGGTTATGTATTGAAGTCTGTTAAGATGGCGGCAAATTTTTCAACTAATGCAACTTCAAGTGACCAAGACATTACTGATAGATATGATTTTGATAGTGGACAAAGAGATGCGTATTATGACCTTGCAAGAATTAAATTAAAAGCAGGTCGTCCGGCACCAACTGGAAGACTTCTAATAACTTTCGATTACTTTACACATACTGCTGGAGATTATTTCTCTGTAGATAGTTATTCTAGTATCGCTTATGAAGATATACCTACATATACATCTCCTGATGGTGATGGTGATACTTATGATTTGAGAGATGCTATCGACTTTAGACCTAGAATTGATGATGCTGGAGTAAACTTTACTTCATCTGGTGCATCTAGTACACAGTTACCTATGATTGGCACTAACTTTGAAGCAGATTTCTCTTATTTCTTAGCAAGAATTGATAAAGTTGCAATGAACTTTGATGGAAAATTTATTGTAATTCCTGGTGTTCCGGCAACTGATCCTGTGCCACCATTAGACCTTGGTAAAGCAATGACACTTTTTGAAGTGACATATAAACCTTATGTTATTAATACTTCAGAAGTACTCGCTAAAAAAATTAAAAATAGACGATACACAATGCGTGATATCGGTAGACTTGAAACAAGAATTTCAAATCTTGAAGAAGTTAGTTCATTAAACTTATTAGAAAAAGCAACTACAGACTTACTTATACCTGATAGTGATGGTAATCCTAGATTGAAGAATGGTTTTATCGTAGATAATTTCAAAGGTCATGGTATTGGTAATGTAGGTTCTCCTGATTATCGTGTTGCAGTTGATATGAAACGTAGAATTGCAAGACCTATGGCACATACTGAAATTGCTACAATGACAGAAGTTCTTAGTACTGACATTACTAGACTTGCTTCAAACTATAAGAAACATACCGATGGTATCGTTACACTTAATTACAGTGAACTAGAATATTTGAAGAATCCATACGCAACAGATGCTATGGAAGTAAATGCATATAAAGTTGCCGCCTTTACTGGCGAGATGATACTCACACCTGCTTCTGACGATTGGAAGAATACAACTCGTAGACCAGACTTAGTTGTTGTTGATGATAATAACTTTGATGCAATTCAATTCCTAGCAGATGAGATTGGAGTTGAAGGTACGATTTGGGAATCATGGCAAGATAACTGGTTTGGTGAACAAGTTTTCACTGGTGAAAGAAGAATTGGTAGTGGTGTTCAAGGTGGATGGAATGGTAACGTATTACAACAAACTGGAACTCGACAAGTTGGACAAGTAAGAGAAGGTATTGAAACCAAACTCTTAAATAGTACAGTCGATAAAGCAATGGGCGATAGAATTGTAGATATGTCTATGATTCCTTATATGCGTGAGTTACCTATTCATGTTCATGTAGATGCTATGAGACCTAGTACAAAAGTATTTCCATTCTTTGATAATGTTAATGTACAAACATACTTTAAACCAGATGATAAATTTACAGTAACATCTACTAACAGAACAGATTTTAATTTCTTTCCATTACAAGATCCGGGAAGTCAAGCAGATACCGATAATGGAAGGTTCTTCGGAACATTCTCCGATCCTGATTCCACTATTGCATATCCTGCTTCTGCCTTTGCAATTGGAGATGTAGTAAGAAATCAAGTTCATACCGCAACTAGTATTTCTAGTGCAGTTAAGAATGGTAATACAGTTACTATTACGGCATCAAGTGTCTCAGGTATTGCACTCGGACATATTGTAGAATTTGCAAGTATCGCTGGAGCAGTAGAACTTAATGTTGGAAAGTATAGAGTAGAAAGCGTTAACACTGGAGCAAATACATTTACAATAGTAAATAACGATGCAACTGGAACTGCAATTGCAACAATGACTTCATATACCTCAGGAGGAACAGTTACTAGATTACAAGCGTCTGGTGTTGTAACTTATCAAGGACCAGATAGCACAGTAAACGCAAATGGTATGCCAGTTGTAATTCATATTGCAAACATCAAGAATGGATTTGCAATATCTGACCAATTAACTGGTGCAGTAGATAATTCTCTAGGAGTTAAAAACCTATGTACAATTTCTGATATCAACGGAACAACTGATGCAACTTCTACAGATGTTTATAAAAATTTACAACAATTCAACTCTGACCTTATTACAGATGCACAAGGAACTATTACTGGAGTATTTGTTGTACCGGATACAGATGCAGTCAAATTTAGAACTGGAGATAGAGTTTTAAGATTAATCGATAGTATTACTAATAGTATTGATATTGGAGTACATACCACAAAAGCAGAAAAGATATTCCGTGCTACTGGTATGAATGAAACAAAAGAAGAGACAATTTTATCTCTAAGACAAGCAGAGTTTACTAGAGACCGTGTTAATGCAAATAGAGAAATTACTAGAAACATTACAGGTTCAACAAGATTTCAAAGAACCTCAAGAAATAATCCTCCACAACAAGATAATAATAATAATGGTGGTGGCGGCTCCTCCCATGATCCTTTAGCACAAACTTTTAATATATCTGAAGCACTAGATGGTGTGATGTTAACTAAGATGGATTTATTCTTTCAAACTGCTGGCACAAGACCTATTCTTATTCAACTAGTAAATACCAAAGATGGATTTCCTGGTGAGAAGATTATACAACAGAAAACTATACCTGCGGCAAGTGTTAATACTTCTGCGAATGCTTCAGTTGCAACTACTGTAACTTTTGATAGTCCTGTATTTTTAGCACAAGATGTGACTTATGCACTTCTAATCAAAGTTGATGAACCTGGATGTAAAGTATATTTCTCAGAACTAGGGGGTTCTAATATTGGAGACAATAGAACAGTTTCTAGAAATCCATTAACTGGAACAATGTTCCTATCGCAGAATGGTGGTACATGGACTCCGTATCAAGATAGAGATATTAAGATGACTTTCTATCGTGCGTCATTTACTGATAGCGTTGCAGTTATAAACTTCAATAATGGAAGAAATGGATTTACAAAATTAAATAACAACCCATTCGAAACTGCAGTAAACACAAATAAAATTCGTGTAACACAGACAAATCATGGACTTGCAGTTGGAGATACTGTTCAGTTTGCTAATGTGGGAGTTGGATTCTATGGTGCTAACTCAACAACAAATGGTATACCTGAAACTGAATTAAATGGATCACATACAGTCGTTGCTCCAGTCACTATGGATTCTTATGTAATCGAAGTGACAGGTTCTAATGTAGTGGGTGGCGTGAGTGGATTGACTGCAGACCTGACTGGTGGAGCAAATATCATAGCAACTAGAAATATACTTGCAGATGTGGTTCAACCAACAATAACAAACTTACGTTTTGCTAACACATCACTAACTTATGATATGAATATTACATCAAGAGTTGGTGGAGCGTTCACTGGATTTAAACCAGTATTTGAAAATAGTAGTATTAATATGGATGGTACTAAAGTTGTATTCTCTAATGATAATCAGAGTGCAACAGTTGGTTATTCTGCACAGTTACGAGCAACAATGAATACTACTAATGATTTTGTATCACCTATGATTGACACACAAAGAGTATCACTATGTCTAATATCAAATAGAATTGATAGTTTAGTAGAAACTGATGTTAATATGGCAACGCATGATGATAGAACAGTAGCAACCGCAACAACTATCGCACTATCAAATACAAATGGTAATATTACTTCAACAAACTCTGGAGTAAGAGCATTGTTTGATACGCTAGACATTGGTAAGTATATAACTGTTTCTGGAGCATCTAATTCTAATAATAATGCAAAATATTTAATTACTAACTATAGTAACGATGGAACAACTGCAACAATATCAGTACTTCCTAACCCCGGTACAAACGAATCGGCAACAAATAGTATAACAGTTAAACAACACGAAAAGTTCTTAGATGATATTGCACCAAGTGGAGCAACAAATAAGACTAACTATCTAACTAGAAGATTTACTTTAGCGAATCCTTCTACTGCAATTAAGATTTTATATGAAGCAAACAGACCTGCATCATGTACAATTGAAATATATCGTAAAGTAATAACTGATGGTGCAGAACAGACATTTGATACAATACCTTGGACTAAAGTTATTCAAGAAACTGCTGATATTGCAGATGGTAATATATCAGACTTTAAAGAAAGAACTCATCTAGTATCTGATTTAAATGAATTCTCTGCAGTAGCAATTAAGATTGTTATGAAGTCAACAAATACTGCGTTTGTTCCTAAAATTAAGAATTTAAGGGTAATAGCACTGGCATTATAATGAGTAATAGACATATACAAATTGATGGATATTCTGAATTAAAGAGAGAAAGATATAGTAGTGGTATTATTAATACTTCTACTAGTGAATATAAAACATACATGGCAGTTCAGACTGCTAAAAAGTCAGAAAAAGTTAAAATGCAGACTATGTGTGATGAGATAAATAGTATTAAAGATGAGATGAGTAGTATCAAATCTATGATACAACAAATATTGGAGAAATAATATGGCAGTTACAGTAGTAAACGGAACAGACAGTATTGATACCTGGAGACAAAAAACTAATACAATATCAACAACTCTAGGCGACCCCTCTGCGTTAACAACTACTGCAAATGATGTAGTCGCTGGTATAAACGAATTAGATAACGAGCAAGGAACTTTAAGTAGTTTATCAACAACTGCGAAAGGTAATCTTGTTGCCGCAGTTAATGAAATGAAAACTGAGTTGGATAATGCGACCGGTGGTGCCGCTATACCTAGACCTGCTCTGATAGCGATGGCATAAATGGCAGTATTAGATTTTAGCAGACTTATAAGTTTTAAGGAGTGGTTTACTAGAACTAATGAATTAGGTCAGACTGCTGGCGATCCAGCAATAATAAATTCAGATTTAGGAAGCAATTTAGTTAATGGTATAAATGTAGTTCATGCAGACTTAGGAGACTTATCTGCTTTGAATACTAATGTAAACACTAACTTGGTTGTCGGTATGAATGACTTGAATGATGATATTGCGAGATTTCGATTAAAAGAAGGTGAACCACAGGCATATGATATGCACCCTATAGCAGTTTTCGGAGATGAAACTGATTTTGATGCACATGGTATGGTTGAATAAATAGAAATAAAGTAGAGGAAAAAAATGGCAAACGATTTTGAAAATAGTATCGCTGGTAACGTAGGCACTGGTCGTACTGATTTATATACTACTCCAAACGCAGTTGGAAAACGTAGTATGTTAATTGGTCTAGAACTTGCAAATATTACTGGTGCCACAATCGCAGTAGATGTTGATATTTACGATGCCTCTGCAACTGCATATGTGACAATAGGAAACAATATTAGTATTCCTGCTAACTCAACACTATCTTTTATATCAGGACAAAAAATTGTTCTATCAAATGGTGATAAAGTAGCAGTAACATCTAGTGCTGGAACATCACTTAATGCGATTGCAAGTATCTTAGAGGACATTTAAACATGGCAAAATATGTAGGGGCACAACCAAGAGTATCAGGAAATAGAATTGATGGTGGAACGATTACCACTTTTAAATCGACTGGAATTGACGATAATGCAACTGCAACTAAAATTACAGTTGTAGATGCATCAACAACCTTTGCAGGTAATATACTACCTGATACAGATAGTTCAAAAAGTCTAGGTGCAACTGGTACTAGATTTTTAAATTTATTTGTTGATGATGTTACGGCAACAACATCTATATCTGTTCCTACAATAAATGTTGGTACTGCATTACTACCTGACGCAAACGATGACGCAGACATAGGATCAACTACTAAAGGATTTAATGATTTATTTCTTGCTGACAATGGAGTAATTAAATTTGGTAATGACCAAGATGTTACTCTTACACACAATCCTGATGTTGGACTTACACTTAATACTAAATTAGTTGTTTCTGGAGACTTTGAAGCAAACGCTGGTTCGCAGACACAAAACATTACTGTAACTGGAGGAACACCAGTAGTAACAATTAAAGATAATAACACGGCGACAACTGCCGCTGATGCAGAGATTGCATTTGTAGATAGTGCGAATACTACACAAGCACAAGTTGGTATTGAAAATAATAAACTAATGCTCATCACTGAAGATGATGATGCAGGTGCTTCTGGTATCACACTAGGACTTGGCACAAGAACTACACATTTACCATTTCAACAAATGGATGAAAGTGGTTCGATTGCAGTAAGAGTTAATGGACAGACAAACATTGCGTTCAATAACAGTGGTACAATCACAGGTGGTGGTTCATCATTTGGCGCAGTAAATGCAAATGATATCATTACAGTCACAGGTGCTGGTCAAGTAGCAAATAATAAAGAATTTAGAGTTACTGCAAAAGCAGGAGATGTTCTTACAGTAATAGGAGATGATGGTGCATTACCTGCTACAGAGAGTGCTGGAGCGACAGTTACAGTTACACAGAACCGTGTTAGAAACTTAAAGATAGCAAACACCGTCAACGCAACTTCATATACTGCACCTCAAACAGATAACACAGATAGAATATCAACAACAAAATATGTACGAAATGCAATCGCTGGATTGATTGATAGTTCTCCTGGCGCACTAGACACACTAAATGAACTTGCGGCCGCAATCGGCGATGACGCAAACTTTGGTGCAACTACAGCGGCCGCTATAGCGAATAGAATAGATTTAGATTTATCTAATTTATCTGCTACAGGTATTGAAGCACTGAATGATAGAATTGGTGCATTCGGTGGTGGTACGATGACATTTCCTGGAACAGGAAACTCTATTGCACTATCACACGATGATAGTAACAATCACTTTGATTTAGCAGTTGCTTTGAATGATCCTGTAATCACAGTAGCAACAACTGGTGCCGTGACTGGTACTGCAAACGCAACGATGACAGATTTACAAAACGTCAGTATTAGTATAGGAACAACCCTAGCATCTGGCGCAGTAACCGCCGCAGGTCTAGACCAAACAGGTTCAGGAAACATTGTTAAGGGTCTTCCGGTAGCATCAAGCATTCAGAACGCAGACTTATTTCTTATTGCAGATGCATCGGATTCGTTTGCTTTGAAATCAGTAGTAAGGTCTGTTGCTATACCTCCTGGATTAGCAGAAGATTTAGGGTTCTTTGCAATAGCAATGTCGTAAGTATTATAAATATGAATATAGATAAGGATTAACAAAAATGGCAAGTGGAATTTTTAAAAATGCGAAAGTAAGTGGAGCGGCAACAAGTGTTGCAACGCTTTATACAGTTCCATCGGGTAAGTATAGTACTGTTCACTCAATTTTCGTCACTAACAGATACAATCTTGAAGATTTGTATGTAAATATATTAATTAATGATGGAAGTAATGATTTTTATATATCATACCTATTACCTGTACCTGCTAACTTAGGTGCAGTTATTGAGCGACCAATTAATCTTAATGATGGAGAAACATTGAGAGTTCAATCATCAAGAGCAAGTTCTATTGACATTATTGCCAATGTGTTAGAATTCACACCGTAAACGAGAGAGATATAACAGATGCCATATATTGGAAGAACAAAAAGCAATAATATACGAACTCAGAGGTTCATTGCCGATGGTGTGCGTAAAATATACACAACAGAGTTTATACCAGTTAGTGATAACCAGTTATCGATATACATCGATGGCGTATATCTTAATGACCAAGACTTTGTTTTCAAACATCCTAATAAAGTTATGCTATCTGATGCACCAGCACAAGGTGCAGAAGTTATTATACAAGCACTAAAGGCATCTGAATATCAATCAGTTCGTTCTAAAACTTATGTTGCTAATGGTTCACAAAGAATATTCTCATGTGGGTTTACTCCACCTGATGAGTATTCAATCATTGTAACAAAGAATGGAGATATTCTTCAAGATAAAGATTATGTAATTCAAGGTAGTAAA
>TARA_B110000285_G_scaffold173659_1_pt1 | contig 12038 bp, 7 predicted proteins | sample TARA_B110000285 | Tara Oceans TARA_B110000285 (sample SAMEA4397756) | marine metagenome | biome: Polar Biome; feature: [SRF] surface water layer (ENVO:00010504); material: water (ENVO:00002006), including particulate matter (ENVO:01000060) such as... | depth 5 m
TCTTTGATTTGGAACTCTTTGATTTGGAACTCTTTGATTTGGAACTCGGTTTTTTGACATCTGATACTTTTTGAACACTTGGTGATTTGGTAATACTTGTGCTCGCAATGACAGCTGTCCCGTCTTTACGTTGCTCGGGTGTCTTAAATACCAAACCCAAATATCGGAAAACATCCTCTTCACTTTCAAACGAGTCTTCAATACGATCACCCTTTTTCTTATCCACCATTGTATATAATCCATGCTCATTCAATGTTAATCCCTTTTTCAATGCATGTTGACGCATAATAGTATTGAACGCCTTTGAACCAGTAAAATATATAATAGCAAATGCGTACTCGGTTGGAGGCGCATATAAAAAATCTAGTCGGCGTGATAATTTTCCTTCTAATTGACCAATAGTTAGACTTTTTACCTTTCCCCTACTCAATTCTTCAATCACGACATTTGTTTTATTTAAGGCATCTAAAAATGTAGCAAAAACCTTTTTATTGTTTGATTTAGACGTAATAATTATATCTATGTCGCCAGAACTTGAAACACCTCGTCTGTAACTACCTACAATTTCAAAAGATACATCGGTTTGTGATTCACCAAATGTATCTCGAAAAACATCGTCTATGCGCTTATTATATTCTACAATTTCATCACGAGGAATACGATGTGTTAAATCATCATAATATTTCAATCCTTTTTTCTGTACATTATTCAACAACTCACTTTGTTGTTTAAGTTGTTCAATAGTAGTTATTCCTTTTTCAATTAATTCTTTAGCATTTTTAATACCTATACCATGGACTTGTGTTAATACATTGATTGGATTTTTACGTTCCCGTTCCAAATAAGCCAAACTGCCCGTTTCTTCATACTCTTGCAATTTTTTTATTATCGCATCACCAATACCAGGCATTCCCTCCAATTGTTTATAGCTTGTAATGTCATAAGTAATTCCTAATATTGTTTCTTCCGCCTTTTTGTATGCCCGAGCCTTAAATGGTTCTCCTTGACCCATCAAAATAGTTTCTAACTCACTAAGTAATGTCGAAAATCCTTCATTTAAACGTTGTTCACCTTCACCGGATGATTTATCATTTTTCATAGTTCTATTTGACGTTTTTTTTTTATGTCTTTTGCGTGAACTATTTTGTTGGGAGCTCATATATATATATTGGATTATTATTTGCACCTATTCACTCCTTTTGTTTTTACGTGTTTTTTGAAAAGCTGCTCGTTTTTTGATTTTATACGATTTCCCTTTAAAATTTTTCAATGAAGGATTTTTGTTACATTTGAAACGATATATATCTAAATTTTTTCGATGTATAACAGAGGTTCTGCAAATCCCAACAGGTTCACGTTTATTATCTGATTTCTGTTTTCTTTTTACACGTTTAATACACCTACAAAGTTTCTCCGCTAAAATTTGTTCCGCTGCTTTTTTAACTCGCATTCTCGTTTTCGGCATGGGAATATTATAATAATCGAGCACTTTTAAATAGTCGTCGTGTGTCAATGTTTCCTCCATACATATATACAACATTTATTTTTTGAACATGAGTATTATTTTTTGCTCGAAGAATAATATATAGCTAATATAAGTACCATGAAAAAACATGTGGTTGTATTCGATATGGATGAGACTCTTGGTTATTTCCAAAACATGGGTATATTTTATTATACTCTCCAAAATTATATACAACACCAAATAACATTTGAGATTTTCTGTAAACTAATAGATTTATATCCCCAGATTCTCCGTCCAAAAATCTTTTCTATTTTGAAATATTTAATTGAAGTCAGACGAACCACTAAATTGGAAATTATGATTTATACGAATAATCAAGGACCAAAGGAATGGGTTCAACTTATAAAAAATTATTTTGAATACAAACTGAATACTGAAATATTCACAAAAATTATTCGCGCATTTATGGTGAATGGTAAGGTGATTGAACCAAAACGCACATCCCATAATAAAACATACAAGGATCTGTTACGTACTACACGTATTCCCAAAGAAGCAAAAATATGTATGATTGATGATGTCTATTATGATGGCATGGAAAATAATAATGTTTATTATTTGCATATTGACCCCTATGTATCGTCATTGCATTATACAACGATGGTTGATCGATTAATCGATTCCAAAATATTAGGGACATTGAACAAAAAACATTTACTTAAAAATATGACAAACGCATTCGCAGGAGTCAAATTCTACGAAAAGTCTGATAAAACACGCGAAATTGATATTATTGTTGGGAAAACGATTCAAATTGGTCTTCAGGAATTTTTTCAGGAAATGTAAACAATGATGTCAGTTTTGTCAATGATGTTGAGGATAAAATAAATAGAGCAGCGCTAAATATTATTTTCTGATCAAAAGGTGTGAATTTATGATGACGCCATGGGTGGAAACGCCAAATTAAGATACATGATATATATAAATTAAATGTTGCTTGAAGCGTTTCTAAATATTCCGGTGCAAACGATGCGAGACCAATAAAACCTGTTATATAAATAAAATAAGTAGAATAAAGTATAATATAAAAAACTCTTTCCAATGATTTCATTATATTATACATACAAAATTAAAACCACTACACCCAGTCTTGGATATTACTTAAATCTTCAAAGATGTATAGAATCGTAAATTGTCAATGTTCGCGCACTAGAATCCAGTGCGTCGACATACTTTGGCATCCATAAGTATTTAATAATACTTGAACGCCCTTCGTAGTTTTTTTCAAATAAATGACGATAGTACATTTGTTCTTTTGTTACTGGTATGTTATGATTAACATACTTGGTATATTTCATATCAACATCAATCGTTTCTACATGTTCCTGGATAATCTCATACCATGAACGCGCGTGCTTACTTACACCATCACTAAATGCCTCCTTTGTACGCCACAACACTTCATCAGGTATTAAAGGTTTTCCATCAATCCACATTCTAGAAAACGCACTACGTATTAAATATTTTTCACATTGCTTATTAAACACATGGTTTCGAATATCCGGATGAATAGACATGTAGTATTCTACGAAGCTTCGGTCAAGAAATGGCGTGCGTGCCTCGAGTCCATTTGAAGCAATCGATTTGTCAGAACGCAACACATCATAACAATGTAAATCAGTCAAAAGACGCTTGCATTCTTTATCGAATTCAATGGAATCTGGACATTGATGGAAATATAGATAACCACCCATTAGTTCGTCTGCGCCATCACCATTAAATATTACCTTTGCTAGACTATTCTTTGAAATGTAATTTGCTACTAAATAATTACCCACACTCGCGCGAATAGTTGTCGTATCATAACTTTCGATCTTATAAATAACATCGGGTATAGCATCAAGCATTTCCTGTTCACTTACAACAACTTCACAATGATTTGTCCCCAAATGCTTTGCGACAATGCGCGCGTATTTCAAGTCATCTGATCCAGGTAATCCAATACTATACGTTTCGATTTTCTTACCTGATTGTTTTGTGACTTCACGTTGTACCAATGCACAAATTAGCGAACTATCCAACCCTCCAGATAATAAACATGCAATTGGACGTTCTGTTGTTTCCACGCGTTTTTTTACAGCAGATTTTAACAAACGCATTATATCACATTCTATTTTATCTACAGAATTAACATTCACATCAGATAAATTGGTACTAGAAATCATAGTATATGGTATATTCGACGCATCCGATTTCCAAAATTCATTAACCATGGTATAAACCGAATAGGTTCCAGGTTTAAAATGGATTATATCCACATTACCACCAGATGTACACGAGAGATTATGTAACATTTTCATCTCGGATGCAAACCCTAATATTGGATTAAAATGTGTATTGCTATTATGCGTATTGTTATTATGCGTATTGTTATTATGTGTATTGCTATTATGTGTATTGGTCTGATACAATGGACGAACACCATATGGATCTCGCGCAACACATAATTTTGGATGCATGATATCACTATTATCAAATAGAACAAATGCGAATACACCATCCAACATGCGAAGCGTTTGTTCGAGTCCGTATTTTATATATAAATGAATAATTACCTCACAATCGGATTGGGTAACAGGTGTAATTCCCATTTGTTTGTATAGTTGCTTATAATTGTAAATTTCACCATTACAAATCAATTTAATATTATCGAAAACTAATGGTTGATTAGACGTTGTATTTAATCCATTAATTGCCAGGCGATGAAACCCAAAATAAAATGGTTTATTTGACGTGACAATATCTAACTTTTCAATAGATGAATGTTCAGGACCACGCGGTCTCCCTTTCATAAACTCCGTTCGAATAGTCATTTCATCAATTGTTGACATTAAGGCAAATATTCCGCACATAGTATTTAATACTAAATTTTCTTTATTCACTTTTTGAAAATATATATTGTTAACGTATATATATACGATATGGACGAAATTTCCGATTTTTTTAGTCCATTTGATGCCCAATATTGCAATTATTTTTACTATTTGATGATATTCTTCTTTGCTGTTTTCGCTGGGTCAATCGGGTTAGTCGCATTTAGGCTTTTCTCAAACAAATCGAAGGATAACGCACCTTTATATATGAGCATTCTTCATTCATTTGTGTTATATTTCCAATCCCGCATTCTTTATAGTATGTGTGTTTTTTCACTACCAATGTAAATTATACAAGCCATATAGTAATTTATTTTCTTTAGAATTAGTATATGAATAAAATTTATAGTATGAAAAATGGTGTGTGTATACGCAACGATGATCGAAATACAGAGATAAATAATCGTATTTTTGCACGAAATTTGACCGAAAAACCTCTTGAACCGGTTTATGACATCCGTGCTACACCCACTAAATATGTGAAAATGCCTGTTGTCAATATTCGCCGCGAAATGAATGAAACACAGGCAAATTATCCCATTTACAACGGAGACAAACAATTCTATCCAGGAAATAGTAAGGCGCCTTGGAGCGGTTTCGCAAATAATGTCGATTTAGAAACAAAATTACACAATACCACTTTTGCTTTACAAAATTGTGACCAACGTGAGTACATCCCGTCAACAACAAGTAATATGTATTCTTACCCAATGTCTGATTTACCGGCACCACTACAACATGGTCTTTTATTTCACGTACCAGAAATAAAAACTGATGTTAAGGAGTTTAATGATAATGATGTGTTCAATAATTCTACACGTTCACAACGTAATATTTTCAAAGGTAAATAAATGTACCAAGTCAAATAGGTAGAATAAATGTACCAAGTCAAATAGGTAGAATAAATATACCAAATCAAATAAGGAGTATAAAAATATTTTCTGCCTAATATTTATGCCAAAAGAAACCTTTAAAAAATTGTCATGTAGTCCTTTAAGTGATAAAGATTTTGATTTCACTTGTTACGATAAAGACGACCTTGAAAAGTTGAAGGAAACATATAATAAACGTCACAAAGACGACCCTATAAAATCGGAAGACCCTAAAACTATTTGGGATACACTAAGAGAAAAATACCACAATGTGTGTAATACAGAGTCCTGTTGGTTACGTCGTGAATTTATGCCTAGTCAATTAGGAAAACAATTAGTAGAATCATTTGCACCAGAACATCCTGAAAGTTGGAATAAAAACAATCATACTTGGTTATCATCTAGCGATATACAAAAAGTTATGAAGCAGTTCGAAAAACGTTATAAATGCTTCGAATTTATTGGACCTTCACCTATTGATTTTTATAAAACGGACTCTTATGATGAAGGAAAACGCGTATGGCCGGAACTTTATGATTTCAACGTAGATAAAAATATAAGAAATAATAAATTTAAAATTGGGATTATATTCAACTTGGACGAACATACGGAAAGTGGATCTCACTGGGTAGCGTTATTTTTGAATCTTCGCAAGAAAAAATTATATTTTTTCGATAGTGTAAAGACATCTTCGACAAACAAAGAACCGCCCGAAATTAAAAAATTAGTAAATTGTATTGTAACACAGGGAGAAAAACTTAACATCCAGATTGACTATGAATTAAATGATAAAATAGTACATCAACGTAAAAATACGGAATGTGGAGTCTATTGCCTATTTTTTATTATCAATATGTTACAAGAAACATTAACATGGAATGATATTATGAGTAAACGCATTACAGATGACGATGTACATAAATATAGAAAAACATATTTCAATAGTAATGTTTGAGTAAAATAAGATTTTGTATAATTTCATAACAATTTATACAAAATATATTATTCCTATATACCTTTTATTATGCGCAGACGGGTTCACTATTACCATACCCAAGTTTGGAACATTCTTCACCATTTGCATTCTTCCAAAAATACGTAGTATTACCAGACCTATATTCTTGTCGTTGTGTTGCTGGTGGTTTAACTCCTTTGAAATCGTCCTTTACCCATGATCCTTCAAGGGTAATCTTGCCATCAGTTGATACCCATTTTCCTTGCCCATGTGCCTGACATATTCTACCAGTTTCCTTACCAATATGTTGTTTCATATTACCAGTATATGTTCCTGGCAATTTTACACCATTTGTACCATAGTCAATCATTCCCATAGCTTTCGTAGGCAATGGCTTATCTTTTAATGCTGCACAAGGATCGGTACCTGCTACTGCATTCTTTAATCCTTGCATAAATCCGCCACCCCCGCTATGCGCACGACGTCCACGGGAACGCTTGCGACGACCATTTGAACGTTTACTAGAACGCGCGCGACGACCATTTGAACGTGTACTAGAACAACGCTTAATTTGTCTTTTTTTTGTGGATCTTCGCTTTGTTGAACGTCTTTTTCCACCAACAGATAAAGAAGCTGGCATTTTATATAGCGTTATATATTTATCTATTTTCGAATAGAAACGTCTAAATAAGATTTTGTATATTACAAATGTGGAACGAATATTGTAATTTAGGTAAGGAATGTATTCAAAAATTAAATGTGAAAATAGTTCACTATATCCTTCGTATAAAAGACAATATTAAACATTTAGAAACAGGTAATTGTATTTAGAGAGTAATATAATAAATTATTTTATAAGCAAATTATATATGGGTGGTTATGAAGAATATAATAGCATGTTTGAAATGACAGGAGGAAATCCATATTTAACGAGTGGAGGCGGGTCAGACTCAGAATCAGGCTCCGATTCCGATTCCGATTCCGATTCCGAATATGGTCAAGGTGGTGGAGGTGATGAGGAAATCCCTGTCGACATACTTACGGATATTGGAGACGATGACAAATTGTTAAACTATTTCGTATTTTTATTAGATCCGATCAAGCGCGCCAAAATACGAAACGAAGACGAAGAAAAGTTTAAGGACATAAATATCCCATCGAGTCGTCTTCTCCGAGAAGGGGAGTTATTGAATGGGTTATTACCGACTGAGTTAACAACTGAACAATCCAACCTAATTTCAAATAATAAATCCATGATTTACAATAAGGCTAAACTCATTCCAAAGTTACGCCAACAATTCAAAGATGTAGTAGACAAATTTAAGGAGAAAGGACTAACAAAAGATAAACTGGTAGAGCTTTACGATGCAGATAATGCTTATTTGACCAGCGGCGAATACGAGTCCACTTATAAATGTTCGGATGATACATCGGGTTCAGTTAAACCATTGTCCATCGATAATTTAAAGAATGGACGCTTTTTATGCGACGCAATGTATAATTACAACACAGATTCCGCACCTAGATCGAAAGGTTACAGATGTTGTGTCAAAAGCACTAGAGCGATACTTAAACGAGCTATCAATGTGTCTATGGCAACGACTCGAATGTGTGCATTGGCATTTGTTGCAAAAAAATCGGTCATTGAACAGGCAAACAAAAATATTATTGCCGCAAAATCGAGTAATAACTTTGGAACTTTCAATGATATACAGACCGCGCAGCTTAACGAATTTTTGGGCATTGCTCTCAACAATGAGGCACGTACCGAAATTGTCACACTACTTACAAATAACGATGACAGAGCTAATTGTAATAACTTTGTAGGTCATACGCAATCCGGAGGTAGAAGTATCATGTTTGGCGGTAAAACAAAAGGTAGTAATATATCAAAATGTATATCGCTTGAAACGAAAATTCTCTTGAAAGGAGAATATGAGGTTGAATTACATAAAATAAAAGCAAAAAAAATAAGTTATGACGAAATGAATTGTGAAATAGAAACATTAAATAGCGACTATAAAGATAAAATCCAGCTTTTCTGTTCAAATTGCAATGTTGACAAGGAGGATATAAATAAATGCGAAAAGATTGTACTAAATAAAATAAAAAGTGACTCTGTTTTTGCGTCGAAAATTATTGTTAACAAAATTAGCAGGGGAAAAACACAATCTGGTGGAGATCCGCCGGATCTGAATAACGCAAAAGACATGACCTTATATATTGCAAGCCTCCAAACACTAAGTACAAATATAATCGAGACGTTTGATGATGTTCTGAAATATTTTGATGACGAGCTCTTTCAGGAACATATTAATCGACACGTCCAGTATCCGTCATACCTCCCCTCTGACAGAGTGATTAAATTATTGATTACCTATCTCAATAGTGAGGGTGCGTTTGGATTTAGACTCAAAAAGGTGGCTCCAAGCCAATTCGGATTACGTACAGAAACGCTCGTGATCAATCCTGCCGATCTTGAAGATGATGCCACGCCATTTGAGTATAATCAGTTAAAAAAATATATAAATTATGCCATACGGGAAACAAATGTGGAGAAACAACTACATGAGAAACGTACTAACATACAAACTTTCTTTAATGAGCTTTTTAAGATCATAACAGACTTTAATAAGAACGAAAATCATAATATCATGCCGGAATTAATTGAATTCAAAAAAAAATGGGTGCATAATAAGGATTTCGATAAGGACATACAATACCTCGAGCATGGATGGTTAGAAACGAATTTGTTCCATTCAGGTATTAAAATGGATCTTGATTGGATGAAGGCAGGTTTGGAGAAAAAATGGTCTACGTATTACGAAATTGTTGAGGATTACAAAAGACCGATAGAGCCGTTTGAGAAGATGCACCAGATGCCTGATGCTGAGGATCTATGGGCGGTAAGGAATAAATCATTCGGATATTTTCAGAGAGATATGAGGCAGGAGACAGATGCCCTCAAAGCAGCGTCTGACGCAACTATTAATGCTGAATATAAAGATATCGTCACTCTTCATATCGAGTTAGGGCGAGCTTATGAGACAGCAAATCATATTTTGGTCCCTATAAGAACGATATTGAACTCACTTGAAAATATTAATTCGAGATTGAATGAACAAAGTGACAAAATGTCATTTTCCAAGAATGGATTGAATCGTGTCATTAATTTATCTGTAGAACAAATTGACGAACTTCAGCAGAATACTAACCAGTCGCCGTCAAAGATCGCTTGGGGGGCTCAGGCTATAACAGGTGTTATTTCGGGAGCGGCAGGGCAAGCGGCGGAAGGGATTGGTTCGTATGTTTCTTGGGCTGCTGGTAAGGAACCACCAGTTGGGACAAATAAAAAGGTTATCAATTCAAAAGAGTGGTTTAAACTACAACTAATGCGCACCATACTATTTAGGTACCATGTGAAGGTACAAAGTAATACTGGCGTATTAAATCTTACCACATTTAATAAAGTTATTCTTGATAACAATGATAAAATAGAAGATTTTCTTTCGCGGGATACAGAAAATAGCGTGAAGGTTACTGACGATATAATTAGTCCGTTGATTGATGACATTATCAGTGCGGATATAGCCAAAATGTTAACCGGGACACCTGTATTAAGAAACCCAAACGATCAACGGGCAAAGGAACAGGCTATTGCCTCGAAAAAAGAATCCGAAAGGCAACAGAGCAACGCTAAAAGTGGTATGAGCAACAAAGATGTTCTCGCAAAGGTAGATGCTGCGGCAACTATTGCAGCAAATGTGATTGTAGCAAATACCAAAGGAGGAGCTGGAGGTGAAGATGAAGGTGAAGGTGAAGGTGAAGATGGAAAGGAAAATAGAATAAAAAAAACACTTATTAAACTACTTCGCGATCACGCAGAAATTCAAAATACAACCACGCTTAGTGTCATTACTAACTATCGTGCCACAAAAGAGAAGCAGGAAGAGATCGGGAAGAAATGGGAAGAGGAGATCAAGACTTCACTTATCGGGACGGAGTTCGCTCCAGCTGTGCCCTTTTTTAACACAATTTTCACTTCAAAATCCAACCCATATGTTTCCGTAATAGGCGAGTATATGGAATCTTTTAATAGCTGTTCAGCCGCACACTTGCCAACTAAACTAGCAGAATTAAAATTTTACTATGATACTGATAAAGGTATAGATAGGTCAGCTATACCTAACGACTTACAGGTGCTTTTTGCACATTACGAGGGAGATCGGGTCTTCGAAAAGGCATTAATAGCAAGGACTGAAAAATCAAAAAGGGACACAATAAATCTGTATGGTGATGTCGGACAAGGCGCCTTACGAGCCAGGAACATGATTATTAACTTATTAAGTGACAAAAGCTTTCAACACACGCTTACAGGAAAGTTATCAGTGCAATTTAACGAGAAGTTAATAATACATGTGGGTTTGATGATGAAATTTAGTCAAGGTACAATTGATCAAGCTAAACTCGATCTTATATTAAAAAGGGGAGCACTTCAGACTTATTATGAACGCACCAAGGATCTTGCTAATTTAGGGTGGCAGGCAATGAAAGAAGGTTTAAATACTACGAACGACATGATTCAAGTGATATTGCTATATTTAGCATCACATCCTACCGTAATGAAAGTTGTATTGAAGGGATTTAATGCATTACAACGAGACGTTTGTAACAGGTTCAGATTAAAAATGGGTAAATGGACGTCTGGCAAAGGTTTTGGAGAAATGGGTGGGTTAACTGGTAAAATTTCAAATGCGATAGGTCTTGGCAATCTTGGTGGGGTGGATGCCTCACACACATACGGAAAGGGAAACCTAGGCAAAACGGCACAGAGTGAATTTCTAACCCAATATAAAGAACAATATGTTAAGGCTAGCGTGTTTCTCAAAAAACCCGCAATTATAGAGGAAATGGCGAAGGATCAGAAAAATTATGAAAGTATTGTAAAAATGTTCGGTTCCTCTTCAAATGATATCTTCAGCCGAACCTCGTTCGAGGATAAATCAAAACAACAGAATTTGCTCGATGATGCTGCTGCCAAAGAGGGTACCGATGCTGATGCTGCTGCCAAAGAGGATGCTTCCAAAGAGGATGCTTCCAAAGAGGTCAAATCCAAAGGGGATGAAATAAATGCAATAAAGGCAGCGAGCGCGATGAACAAAATTAGACTATTTGTGGAAGCTTATGATACCATACGTCAAGCGGAAAAAGGACTTGACATTAACTCGATAGAATCATATAGATATAACAAATATAAAAAGGATCAGTCGTCAGTGAGACTGACCATGCTTGCGATATTCGCGTCTTTATTTACAGGCAATCCTAAAATTTTAACTACTATCAAGGGAGTGCAGGCATATATCGAAAGTATTCCGTTGTTTGGAACATTTTTCGGAGCCATGATCACTGCGGCGGCCCTTTGTTCTGATGAGTTGATGGAAGAATTGACATCAGTTACAACATTGGAAAAAGTAGGAGCAGAATGGATGGAAACATTTATGAATGGTGTTGAATGTTTAAAACCGATACAAATACAACAGAACCTAACAATTGAACTAACCCCGCGTTCTCATCAGCGTTATCAGGCTGTATATCCACGAACGTTGAGTAAGGAAGATCGGTATGAATATATAAATGCCCATCCAGATCTGTATGGTGAAGGAAAGGAGCACACATGGATGTTAATTGACGATATATGTAAATACAGAGCCGCTGCCTACACAACGAGCCAGAATTACAACATCGAAGAGGAAAAAGATATACAAGCCAAGATTGCAATTTTGGAAAAAAAAGCTAAAGAAGAGGCTGAAAGG
>TARA_B110000285_G_scaffold136465_1_pt1 | contig 11956 bp, 8 predicted proteins | sample TARA_B110000285 | Tara Oceans TARA_B110000285 (sample SAMEA4397756) | marine metagenome | biome: Polar Biome; feature: [SRF] surface water layer (ENVO:00010504); material: water (ENVO:00002006), including particulate matter (ENVO:01000060) such as... | depth 5 m
CAATTGTCTGGAGAATATTCATTGGTTAAAGCTTCTAAAGTTATTCGCGCAATGGGACCTAAATATTTAATCATTAAAAAAGGTGAGCATGGTGCTTTGTTATTTCACAACGACAACTTGTTCTATGCCCCTGCACTTCCATTAGAAGAAGTTTTTGATCCAACAGGAGCAGGAGACACTTTCGCTGGTGGATTTATGGGATATTTAGCCAGTACAGATGATATTTCTTTCGATAACATGAAACGTGCAATTATTCACGGTTCTGCTCTAGCTTCATTTTGCTGTGAGAAATTCGGAACAGAAAGATTAACAACGATCACTAATGACGATATGACGAACAGAGTTGATGAATTTGTGTCTTTAGCAAATTTTGACATTGTAAGAGAAATCGTATAAATATTTTGACTCTACTCGTTGACATTAGCGAGTAAATTAACCCTGATTATGGAAGTATTGAATTTTTTAGAAGAGATTAAGGCATATGCAGAGAATGAAAATGCACTTGCAGTAAGTAGAGATGTGAATGAACTCCGTGGTAAATTTGGAGATTACATTCTAGAGGAAGAAAGGAAAGTTCAAGTAAGCGAATTGGAAGCTCAAAATACACCAGAAACATCAGGAGAGGTGAAAATTCAAGCTGCACAGAAAACAGAAGAGTTACTTCAATTAAAAGAGAAATTCTATGCCGTTTATAATGTGTACAAGGAAAAAAAGAATGCCATCATTGAAGAAAAAAACTCTTCAGAATCAAAAAATTTAACTGAAAAAATAGGCCTAATTAAACGTCTTCAAGAAGTTGTTACTTCTGAAGAAAACATTGGTTCTGCTTTTGGTGCATTGAAAGAGATTCAAGAACGATGGAAAGAAATTGGAGATATTCCAAGAGATAAAAGAAATTCTATTCAGGGTGATTACTCTAAATTACTTGAGGATTTCTTCTATAACATTAAGATATACAAAGAATTAAAAGACCACGATTTTCATCGCAACTCTCAATTAAAAGGAAAGTTAATCGAAGAATTGAAACAACTTAATGAAGTTAAATCAATCAAAGAGGTCGAAGCACAATTGAAAGTTCTTCAAAACAACTGGGATGAAATAGGACCAGTTCCAAATGAAGAATGGGAAAAGTTAAAAGAAGGTTATTGGACAGAAGTAAAATCTGTTTACAACAAAATCAATCGCTTTTATGATGACCGTCGTGCTAAATTACAAGAGAACTTAAATCAAAAACAAGCGCTTTTAGAAGAAACTAAATTATTGGTTGCTGAAAAAGATGGTCTTGACTCTGTTAAAGCTTGGGACGTTGTAACGAAAAAAATAATTGCGACTCAAGCAACGTGGAAAGCGGTTGGTTTTGGACCAAAGAAAGAAAATGATGTCATTTGGAAAGAATTTAGAGGCGTGTGTGACGAGTTCTTTGATGCGAAAAAAGCGTTTTTTGGAGATATTCAACAAGGATTTGATAAGCTTGCTGACAAAAAAAAGGAACTTATCGCGAAAGCTAAAAAACTAAGCGAATCTCAAGACTGGAAAGAAACGGCTGGTCAGCTGAAACAATTGCAGTCTCAATGGAAAAATATTGGGCACTCTGGTGTTAAGAACGAGCAAAAATTATGGAGAGATTTCCGTAAAGCCTGCGATGCATTTTTTGATGCAAGACAAGGTCATTTCGATGCAAAGGATATTGCCAATGAAGAAAACTTGAAATTAAAGATGGCTATTCTTTCTGCCATAGAAAAATACAAGCCATCTGATGACAAAACAGAAGTACTTGCTGAATTGAAAAAATTCACATCTGAGTTCAATAGTATTGGTCATGTTCCAATCAAACAGAAAGACGAAGTTTTCAATGCTTACAAAAAAGCAATGGACGGACATTACAAATCGATTAAGATGGGAGCTGAAGAACAAGCTCAAATTCTTTTCGAAGCGAAAATTGAAATGTTAAAAGGAGGCTCTAATTCTTCTAGACAGTTCGATGATATGAAATTCGATTTACGAAAAACAATCGACGCTCAGCAAAAGGAAATAACGCAACTAGAAAACAATTTAGGGTTCTTCGCAAACAGTAAGGGTGCGAATACTTTAAAAGAGGAAGTAGAGAGAAAAGTAGAGAAGGCGAAAGAAAAAATCGCTGGAATTAAGGCACAATTAAAAATGATTCCTAATGAATAATTTCATCAATGTGATGTTGAGTTTTATTCTGTTTCCAACAATGTTGATTGCAATATACGTTGGAATGGATATGCCTCTGACATTTCTAAAAACAACAGGACAATATCTTCCTTATAAGTTTGAAATCTTTTTAGGAATTGGAATTTTCATCTTGGTATTATTACTCAGAAGATCTGTTAAACGTTGGATGGGGATGAACATTGTTACGAAAACGAAACGTTTTAAATGGAATGCTTCTGTTAGTAAAGCAAGAAAGAAGAGAATTCTGACTTATCAAGTACTGGAAGCTATCATTATGCTTTGTGCAGCAATTGCATTGTATACCGTAGCAAAAGAAGCTTGGGCTCCTGCATTGGCTTTTGGATTTGGTGTAGTAGACAATATTATTTTTGCAATTGTAGGTTTACTAAAAGATGGTTTTAGAATTGGCTTGTCTTCTAAAGCTCTAATTGTAGCGGATAGAGAAGTTACACTGTTATATTTTTCTGGTTTAAGAAAAGTCAGTGTGCAGCAAGAAAGTATTTACTTTGATTACATCAAGGATTTACAATTATCATTTCCATCAAATTGTATCGAAGAATCTACCAAGAAGGATTTTTTGACTCAGTTAGAAGCTGAGATGGATTCTGACAAAGTATATTTCTCGAAGAATCTTGGAGAATAGTTTCATCACTTTTTTGCCAAAGCATATTTCGACGACACTCAATACAGGTAAAAAAGTAATCAAAAAATGCTTTTATCGCTGCAAAAAATCATTCACCCTGCTAGATTTCATTCCTCATTTTAAAAGAACTCGCCCCAAAAAGGCTCAAACAGCTTTTAAAAATTAACGCAATTTGAATCTGATGGGGCCCGAACTCTTTTCTATGCGATGAGATCTAGCTTCGAACTATAATCTCTTATTTTAAAGCCAAACTTGGGCGTATAATTTCTCTAGAACTTGTACGATTGCAATCGAACTTCTTGCTTCAAATTTCTTTTCGCATCCGCTAGTTTCATGATTGGAACATAATTTCCTCCACCCAGTTCTGCCGCTTCTTTCATTTCATCTTCGTCTGAAGACTTATTTCGTATTCCAACAACAGACATTGTAATTCCTTTTTTTCGATACTTTTTAATGTATCTCTTATAATCATCTGAATTTCTATTGAACGCTCCATCTGTAATAATGATGACATGATTTTTACCATGGGTAATCTTGGCTCTTTTCGCTGTCTTGTATCCAAGTTTTATCCCAGAACCACCTGACGTATATCCAAATGCTTTTAACTCTGCTATTTCTTCTTTAATCGCTTCTTTTTCTCGACCAGAAGTTGGTTTTAAGAGCACTCTCGCATCCGATGCATAAGTGACAATGCCAAACTTATCTTGAGGTCTTAACATGTCTGTTAGCTGCATCAAAGAATACTTCATTAGCTCGATTTTATCGACTTGTTTCATCGACGAAGAAACATCAAGAATAAACACAATGTTAACAGGGTCAAAATAGGCTTCATCAAAATTATCTTCATCCAAAGCTGTTAATCCAGGTGGTGGTGGAGTTGTTTCCACAACCGTTTCTTCGGGCACCTCATGTTCAGGCTCAGGAGTCGGGTCAATTTCGATAATTATTTCTGGCTCAGGATCTAGTTGAGGATCATTTATTGCAATGACTGTTGTGTCGATTATCGGTGGCTCAATCACAGGAGGCTCTTCTACGACAACGGTCTTGTCCTTCTCTAATTCAACCACAATATAATTTCGTTTGAAATTAACATAGGCTCCAAGTTCTGCAGTATAATAACCTTCGTGGTCAGCGACAAAATAACTCAATCCAAGCGTCGCATCTTCTTTAATTTTTCCTTTTCGATTCGTTTCTTGACGCCAGACTTCACGTCCGCCTTGAATCATAGTTACTATTGAATTTACTAATTCTTCTCTTGTCTCCTTATCAATCGTCACAACGGTTAAATCAAATTCACTCGGGTTTCTTCCTCCCGGTCGGTCGGAAAAGGTCGGACATGCTGTAAATGCACTACCATTGTCTTGTTGTAAATCTTTTAAATTTCCTTGAATTTTTATTTTTGTTGCTTCTGCCCTGTCACTTGTAAACACATTCACTTCATAAGAAAACCTTCCTTTCTGACTGGGGTTAACATGTAATCGAATGAGGACAGAACTATCTGCTGAAATAATAGGTTTCGAAGTAATGTAAGAAACTTCTCTTGGTTTTTTAACCGTTAGCACCCACGCCTCTTTTGCCCCACGATTCTTCAAACGAAGATCAAAGTAGCGAACATCGTAGGATTCTAAATCACCAAAATCATATTTCACGGCAGAGAATTCTATTTGGGAATACCCAATAGAACAAAGGAAAATAGATACGAAAAGGAAAAATTCTTTCATCATTTAAATATACTACAAAAACGGTGCCCTTCGACACACTTCGACAAGCTCAGCGGAACAGCTCAGGGACCTACGGATTATGAAAAGTGGTGTGATGATTTTAAGAATAGTCGGGCACCTCGGCTACGCTCAGTGACCGCCAGAAACTAATGGTCACTGAGTATAACAAAAAGGATCAACGAGAAAAAGTAAAAGGACGCCGTGTAAGAGTAAAAGGTTGGTGCATAAGTAAGAGGTTGCCGAGCGCAGTCGAGGTGCCTCTTACCTCAAACAAAAAGACAACAAGCTGTCTAAAAATACTTCTGGAGATTCAGCATGAACCCAATGTCCTGCACCTGGAATTGTTTCTATTTCTGCATCAATAAATTTCTCTTCCAACAGCTCAACATCTTCATCAAGTATATAATTGGACATTTCACCTCTAATGAAAAGTGTTGGAATACTGATTTCATCAATTTCAATTTTAGCGAGTATGTTAGACATATCTCTTTCAAGTACCCCGATATTCATTCGCCAAGCCAGTTTCCCTTTTTCTTTCCAATACAAGTTCTTCAACAGAAATTGCTTGATACCTTCGGATTCAATATGTTCTCTCATTTGCTTTTCAGCTTCTCTTCGCGTCTTATTGTTTTCTATGTCAACTGAATGAATTCCTGCCAGTATATGTTGATGATGCATTGGATATTCTTTAAAGCCAATATCAACAATGACCAATTTTTCTAATAATTCTTCGTGGTGATTGGTAAACTCCATAGCAACCTTTCCGCCCATTGAATGACCCACCAAGTGAATTTCCTCTAAACCTAAGTCGTTACAGAGTTCAAAAACATCTTCCGCCATTAATTGATAGGAAGTTTCATTGGACCAATCAGAATGGCCATGATCGCGAAGGTCAACTAAAATGACTTGAAAATACTCCGCGAGTTTCTTTGCGTGTGATTGCCAATTGTCTGAGAATCCAAATAACCCATGTAGAATGATCAATGGTCTTCCTTCTCCTAAGATTCGGTGATGTAATTTCAAAGCTTTGAATATTTCATCAAAAATAATGAATTTTTAAACTCAATTGTGAAATAGTTTTTCAAAAACACTTGCAATTGCTAAATCTTACTGGTAATCTGTAGGGGAATCAGAAATTCTAATAAAGAAAGTTATGATATGGATATCTTTCTTGAAAAATCAGCTTCACTTTTTTATAAAGAATACGTTTAAATTCTTCAATGTTCCCTTTATCAATCGCTGAAATAAAAACACAATCGGTGTCATTTAGTTTCGACATCCATGTTTTTTTTAGATCTTCTAAAGAATAATTACATTGTTCTTTAGGTGTCAAATCATCTTGATCTTTTTGAATAAAAGTATAGGCATCTACCTTATTAAAAACGACTATTGAAGGTTTATCTGACTTATCAATTTCAGAAAGCGTGTTACATACAACATTATAGTGGTCTTCAAAACTTGGATGTGAAATATCTACGATATGCACCATTAAATCAGACTCTCTTACCTCATCTAATGTTGATTTAAAAGAATCAACCAATTGATGAGGAAGCTTTCTAATAAAGCCAACAGTGTCGGCTAATAAAAATGGCAAGTTCTCAATAACAACCTTTCTGACCGTTGTGTCTAGTGTAGCAAAAAGTTTGTTTTCTGCAAATACATCAGATTTACTCAACATGTTCATAACTGTACTTTTCCCAACATTTGTATAGCCAACTAAAGCAACACGAACTAATTGTCCACGATTTCCCCGTTGCACAGTTTTTTGCTTATCTATAGCTTTTAGTTTCTTTTGAAGGGCCGCGATTTTATCTTGAATTAATCGTCTATCAATTTCAATCTGTGTTTCACCAGCCCCACTACGCATTCCAATACCACCTTTTTCTCTATCCAGGTGAGTCCACATTCGTGTTAACCTTGGTAATAAATATTGCATTTGTGCTAACTCGACTTGAGTTTTCGCGCTTGCCGATCTTGCTCTACTTGCAAAAATATTAAGAATCAAATTATTTCGATCAAGAATTTTGATCTCAAGTACCCTTTCAATGTTTCGCAATTGAGAAGGAGACAGCTCATCATCAAAAATAGCGATACTAATATTGTTCGCATTGATATACATTCTCACCTCCTCGAGTTTACCACTTCCTAAATAGGTCTTAGAATCTGGCTTCGCGAGTTTTTGAAAAAATCTCTTTTCCGAATATATACCAGCCGTTTCAGCTAAAAACTCAAGCTCATCAATATATTCAGTTGCTTGTGTTTCTGTTACCGCTTGTGTAATTACACCTATTAAAATACAATTCTCTCTTGTTTCATCAACAAGAACATGTCCTTGACTCATATAAAATGTTTTTTAGAACCAGTTAGCACCTAGAGCTTCTCGAAATGGCCATGGAATAAACACAAGAATTAAAATTAATCCTATGGTATAACTAATCATTATTTTTCTGTGTTTATCACGAGAACCCTTCAGCTTCTTTTCGGATTTTCTTCTTCCTAGTGTTACTAAAATAACAGCTAAAATCATTCCTATTAAATGCTCCATGCCGTAAAAGCGATTTAACCCTTCTTTCATCCATCCCTGAGCGAAATTAACCTTGTTAGAACTAAAATATAATCCTAAACCAATCAATAATTGAATGTGTAAAAAGATCATTGCGAAAAGATTAATCATCTTATCTTTTTTAAGATATTTTCCAGAATTTTGAGATTTAATGGCATTAAAGATTGCTAAAATTAATACGATTAAAGCAACCCATCTTAAACCTGAATGTATGTGAATAAGAGCGTTCATTTGTTTTTTTATTTACAAAAGTAAAAAAATGCAGGACTACTTCACCTAAGAACTGCTTAAAGTCCGCAGTATTTTATACTTTCACGAGGTTACTAAACTATTTTACATGAATCGCATACTCTTCTTTTCGCTTTTATTCTTCGCGAATGTAATTTTTGCTCAAACGACTCCAGTTAACGGACTTGAAATATCCACGCCTGAGTTTTATGCGCTGCAAAATGCTACCATTATTGTGTCCCCTGGAAACATTCTTCATAATGCAACAATAATAATTCACAAAGACAAAATTGAAGCCGTTGGAAAGAATATAAAAGTCCCGAAGAATGCTGTTGTTATTGATTGCGAAGGAAAAACCATTCTTCCAGCATTCATTGAATTGAATTCAAATGTCGGTTTACCTGAAGTTAAACGTAAGTCAAGAGGTTCTCGACCTCAATATGAAACGTCTAAACCTGGAGCATACTATTGGAATGAGTCAATTCATCCAGAGATTAATGCAGGCGAACTGTATAGTGAAAACTCTAAGCGAAACAAAGAGTTAATAAACATGGGATTTGGCTTCGTAATGACACATCAACAGGATGGTATTGCTAGAGGAAAAGGTGCATTGGTTTCATTAATGAAGCAAAAACATGGATTAATGAAGTCTGAACTAACAAGTTTCTTTTCGCTAAAAAAAGGGACTTCAAATCAATCATATCCATCTTCTCAAATGGGTTCTATTGCCTTATTAAGACAAGCCTTTTACGATGCAAATTGGCTTAAGGATAATTCTGAAACAAGAAATATATCCTTAGAAAATTTAAACCTTCAAAGAACTGGAAATATTATCTTTCACACAGATGATAAGTTTGAGATTGTCAGAGCTAGCAAAATTGCTAAGGAATTTGATCTTTCTTTCAATTACATAGGTTCGGGAAATGAATACCAAATTGTCGATGAACTTTCTTCTTTAAATTCAACAATAATTCTGCCCCTAAACTTTCCAAAATCATACAATGTTTCTAATCCTTACATATCAAGACAAATTCCACTAAGTGATTTAAAGCACTGGGAAATGGCTCCGATGAACCCTGTGATATTAACACAACATGGCGTTAATATTTGTTTCTCTTCAATGAATGCAAAAAATGCAAAAGAATTTTGGGGCAATTTAAGAAGTGCTATTCAACACGGCCTTTCTATGGATGATGCCCTGAATGCTTTAACATTAGAACCTGCGAAATTAATTGGTGTAAATAATACCATGGGGTCTCTTGAAAAAGGGAAATTTGCCAGTTTCATTATTTACAATAAAAATCCATTTTTAGAATCCGCTAAAATTCTTGAAACGTGGATGCTAGGCAAACAAGATATCCAAGGATTTGATACTAATTCTGAAATTGCCGGAGAATACAATTTGATCATTGAGAATAAAAAACTTCAGATTAGCGTAAAAGGAAATTCGGATAAATACACTGGTGAAATCACTTTTTCATCTTCTTTAGAAGGAATTACAAAAGACTCTACAGTTAATTTAAAAGTGATCAATGATAAAAATGATATCACTCTTCATTTCAACATTAACGATGGTGATTGGAATGGGAGTGTTACTCTTCGAGGAAAAACGAATACCAAATTCGGTGTGTTTGAGGGGGACGGATTTCTTCCTAACGGAAAATGGGTTAAATGGACTGCGATAAAAACGGATAAAGTCAATCAAGACAATGATGAATCTGTTCAATATGAGGTGGACACGCTTAATCATTCTTGGCTCCCAAATATCGCATATGGATTTGATTCTCTTCCAAAGGCTGAAAACATTGTAATTAGAAATGCTACTGCTTGGACAAATGAAGAAATTGGTGTTGTTGAAAATGCAACACTTGTTGTTGAAAATGGTAAAATAAGCTATATAGGAACGGGGGAATTTAAAATACCCTCGGATGCAGTTATCATTGATGCAAAAGGCAAACATCTCACTTGTGGAATAATTGATGAACACTCTCATATTGCAATTTCCAAAGGTGTAAATGAAGGAGGGCAAGCAATTTCAGCAGAAGTAAGTATTGAACATGTAATTGATCCTGATGACATTGATATTTATCGTCAATTAGCAGGTGGAGTTACAACTTCTCAACTCCTACATGGCTCCGCAAACCCAATTGGAGGACAATCTGCATTAATAAAATTAAAATGGGGACATAGTGCTGATGAAATGCTTGTAGACGATGCTGCTAAATTCATCAAATTTGCGCTAGGTGAGAACGTCAAACAATCCAATTGGGGTTCACAAAATTCGATCCGTTTTCCTCAGACAAGAATGGGTGTTGAGCAATTATATTTTGATGGTTTTCAACGTGCCAAAGCATACACAAAAGAATGGGTAGCATATACTAAGAATAGTAAATTGAACAAACCTAGAGTAGATTTAGAGTTACAGGTTTTAAGTGAAATTCTACAAAGTAATCGTTTCGTTACTTGTCACTCTTATGTTCAATCTGAAATTAATATGTTAATGCATGTCGCTGACACGATGGGATTCAAAATTAATACATTTACCCATATTTTGGAAGGCTATAAACTAGCAGACAAAATGGTCGAACACGGCGTTGGCGGCTCTACCTTCTCTGATTGGTGGGCATACAAATATGAAGTAAACGATGCTATTCCGTACAATGCAGCTTTGATGGCAGAACAGGGAGTGATCGTCGCAATTAATTCTGATGATGCTGAAATGGGAAGGCGTCTCAATCAAGAAGCAGCCAAAGGAGTAAAGTACGGTGGTATGAGTGAGGTTGAAGCATGGAAAATGGTCACATTAAATCCTGCCAAACTTTTACACATGGAAGAGCGCATAGGAAGTTTAAAAGCAGGGAAAGATGCTGACATCGTTATCTGGTCAGACAATCCTTTATCCATTAATGCTCAAGTAGAATCTACTTTCATAGAAGGTAAACTTTTATATAGTAAAGAGAACGATATTCTTTTAAAAGAAAGAAATAATAAAGAGAAGGCTCGAATCATTTCTAAAATGCTAGCGGATAAAACGCCAATTGATGAAAAACGAACATTCATCAAAGCTAAAAAAGGACATTTTCATTGTAACACTATTGGAGAGAAAGCTTCAACAGAACAAAATCATCATTAATTATGAAATATTTAATCATTCTTTTTCTAATACTGTCAGCAAATATTTGTGAGGCACAAACACCGAATAAAATCCTATTAATCAACGGGTTTCTTCATAAAGGAAATGGCGAAACGATTAAAGGTGCTTTAATCGGAATTAAGAATGGCAAAATTGAGTTAATCAAAAATGTTCTTGCTTATACTTATGAGCCCTCTGACTGGGACACAATCATTGATCTACAAAACCAACACATTTACCCTGGATTCATAGCGCCCAACTCTACATTAGGAATAACTGAGATTGATGCTGTGAGAGCAACAAGAGATTATCGAGAAGTTGGAATTTTTAATCCTCACGTCCGTTCTCAAATTGCTTTTAATGTTGAGTCAAAAGTAATCAGTACAGTAAGAACAAATGGCGTGTTAATTTCTCAGGCAACTCCAAGAGGAGGAATTATCTCAGGGAGTTCAAGTGTAATGAAGCTTGATGGTTGGAACTGGGAAGATGCAACAGTTTCGGCAAATGACGGCATACATCTGAATTGGCCTGAGAGCCTTATGAATCATCATTGGTCTTCTGAACCAATAAAGGCAAGTGAAAATTATGCAAAGAAAAAAACAGAGATTTATTCGTTCTTCGAAATAAGTAAAGCATATGCTAATGAAGCTAAGAATGATAATATTGACAACCGAATGGAAGCCATGAAAGCTATTTTCAATGGTGAAAAACGTGTTTATATTCACGCCAATGAGCTACAACAACTAATGGATGTGATTGACTTCTCGAAATACTTTAACCTTAATTTTCCAGTAATTGTCGGTGGATATGATGCTCATTTAATGACCCGACAATTAGTAGATGCTAAAATCCCAGTAATGTTGGTTCGTCCTCACAGTCTTCCTGAAAAAGAGGCTGATGACGTCAATCATTGCTATAAGTTACCTTTTCTACTTCAAAGTGGTGGTGTCAAATTTTGCATCCAGAATCACGGTGATATGGAAGCAATGAATGCTAGGAATATTCCTTTTTTAGCCGGAACAGCAAAATCTTATGGGTTAACAGAAGAAGAAGCAATAACTGCCATAAGTTTATCGAGTGCCGAAATTATGGGCATAGGAACAAACTACGGTAGCATCGAAAAAGGAAAGTCAGCGACATTATTTATCTCAAAGGGAAATGCGTTAGACATGCGAACAAATAATGTTACCCTTGGACTCATTGATGGTCATTTTATGACTATTGAAAACACTCAAGAAAAATTGTACAAGAAATACTCAGAAAAATACAAACAAGAAAAAATGGAATGATAAAATTAGTTAATTTTATCTAAGCAAAAACTTCCTCTAATTGTTCTTCGTTTTATTGATTGTCAAAAGTTGATTGTTCAATAAGTCCTAGAATTTTATACCTTTGTTTACATAAATTTTAAACTCAAAAAACATGTCATTTGAATTACCAAAATTACCATATGCTTACGACGCATTGGA
>TARA_B110000285_G_scaffold36781_1_pt1 | contig 11947 bp, 16 predicted proteins | sample TARA_B110000285 | Tara Oceans TARA_B110000285 (sample SAMEA4397756) | marine metagenome | biome: Polar Biome; feature: [SRF] surface water layer (ENVO:00010504); material: water (ENVO:00002006), including particulate matter (ENVO:01000060) such as... | depth 5 m
GTTGCTTTGTTTACTACTCCACCAAATCCTTTTGCAGCTAATTGAAAATGAAAATGTTCTCCTGATCTATTTTCTGCATTAACACCTCCTGTTTCATGCTGGCCCCAAATACCCATTGGCCCTAATACAGACATCAAATTTGAAAATACTTCAGGTGCCTTACTACCCAAATCATTAGAACGTAAATCGAATGCTGTCTTTTGAATATGTTGTGAATCTGGATTCTTCTTTGAAGCTTTATGGTCTTTAGATCGAAATCCACTAGTAAATGTTGGTTTTTGTTTGAGTCCTGCTTCATTCCATGTGCTAAGAATTATTCCTTCAATAGTATCTCTACCACCAAGTTGATTCCATTCGACACCACCCATGTCTGCTTGTGATACTTCAACTTTTGAATGTTCTTTGCCCTTTTGTTTGTCGGTGTACTTTGGGTCTAAACCCTTACTCATTCTATGTTTGTCTACACTAGTTCGATGTTTTATATTTTTAGCTTTTCTTTTTCTTCTGTTGCTATCTCTTCTACTTTCTGCTCTAGGTGCAGATCCACTAGAAGTTTTAGTACTAGGTCCAGTTTTTTCTAAAGCTTTAGAAACAGCAGACGATTTAGTAAGTTGCTTTCCTATTCCCTCACCTAGTTGTTCTCCACCCATACCACCCAATACACTACCAGCTATACCACCAACTACACCTCCTACTAAAGATCCAATCGGACCGAGCATAAGTCCCCAAGCTGCTCCTGTTGCCGCACCACCTAATGCACCAGCAATTGCACCAGACCCTTTACCTACTGCTTTAGCTTTTCCTACTGTTGCTTCGTCTTTTGTTATTTCACCTGATGCTTCTTTTTTCTTGAGTTCTTTAACATCATCATAAGCACCATATGCTTCTGCTGCTACTATTAGAGGTGTTGCTATTTTGGCTAGACTTTTTCCTACTACTTTTGCTACAGGACTTTTAGCAATATTTTTTGCGACACCACCCATTTTGCTTAACGCACTTTGACCTGTCTTTTTTGCTGTTTGTTTTGCTGCTTCTGCTGCTGCCTTCTCTGCAGCCTTTGCAGTTTCTTTGGCAGTTTTCTCTGCTAATTTCTTAGCAGCCTTTGCGGCTTTTGCATCGGCATTACCAAAACCAAGAAGTTTCCCAAAGATTTTAAATGGTGCTAATATTGCCTTTACAGCTAGTTTGAATGCTAACACAACTCCACCAAGAGCTGTTAATCCTGCAGCGACTAATCCAGCTTGTATTTCCATTCCATCAAAAGGACCGCCCTTTCCAAACATTCCACCAACACGTTCACCTTTTGCCATTGAGTCCGACATCAAATCAACATTAGCTTGCATCTTTTTAACTCGATTAGCAAACATTTCGTCACTTTCATACCATCTTTTCTTTGCATTGTCTATTTCTGCCTGTGCAGATTCTACATCTTTTTTGTCTGGTACTGCTCCTATTAAAACTTTTAAAATACTATTAACCATTGACTTCATAGTTTCCCATATTGATTTCAACATAGGAATTAAATTTTTAAGGGGCAGAAAGAGTACTCCCAGTGCTATAACTCCTATAAGAACTTTGCCCCAATTATCTTTTAACCAACCAAAAAATCCTTTGGATTCTTTATCACTTTTTTTAGCAAGACCAGAAAATACACTAGTCATATTAGCAAACATTTTCCCAAACATACCCTGCTGTTTTTTGTCTTCAAATTTCTTTTCAGCACCACCACTTTTGTTATCCAATATAGCTTTTGTATTTTCTTCAATGGCCTGAAGTGTCTTGTCTAAGGGAGCAACTGAAGCCGCAATGCCTGACAGCAGGCCTGCTGTTTTTATACTCTCTTTTTTATCAGGTGATTTAGTTGTTTCTTCTGCCATGGTTGTTTATCCTTTTTGTTTATTTTTGTCTATTTTGTGCTTTGGTTCGTTCATTTTCTTCTTCTACATGCTTCATTAATAAACTAATGTAAATCTCCCTTTCCCATGGAATCATATTGTCTAATTCAGTTAGTGAATATTTGTGGTGTTGCATCATATTAAAGTTTGTTGTCATCATATTCGCTAACGATTCTTGACAAAGGGCTAGTCGAAAAAATTTGCCAGACCCTCCAGCATCTGTTTTTCCTTATGTCCACAAATCTTTTTCTCTTTTCCTTTACCCTTTACTTTGTTTGTACAATGCAGTTCTATTTCATGTTTAAGTTTAGGCATTGTTTCAAAGAAATTAGATATTTTTTGAAAATGTGTATCTGTTAAAGACTCTACAAAATCAGTCATTTCTGTTTCTGTGTGATCTTTAGATGGATATGTGTTTTCTTGGTCATAGATATAGTCTATGGATTTAATAATTGTAAAGAATAATGCATCTATCTGGCTTTTCTCTTTTGTTTCTGTTTCAATTGCGGCTTGTAAATCAACAGTTGGATATTTCATTACAACACCCAAGTTATCAGCTAGTTTAATATTTGTGTCATGTCCATCTGGTTTTATGACTTGGATTTGGTCAACATTAATCTTGGTTTTCATTTCTCCTTCACAAGTAGGACATACAAATTTTAATTCTATATCCTCACCTTTGGCTTTAGCTCTAAGTTGTAAAAATATATACTCCAAGTCAAATGTTGGCATATTGTTAACATCAACATCGCCAAAGACACAATTATTAATTATTGTTTTGGTTGCTTCAACCATCTGTAATTGATCTTCAGTCTCCATAGCTATCAAAAGAATCTTTTCTTCTTTTACTAAGAAGGGTCTATATTTTACTTCTTTTCCAGATGACGGTATTGTTAATGTATATTGTGGTACTGTAATTGTTGGTAATCCCATTTCAATTCACTCCTATATAAAAATTATGTTATTGTTATTTAAAACTCTTCTGGCCCATCATCGTCATTAGCACCTGAATCGACATCGTTTAACGATACTTCTTTTAAACCAATTGGAATTTTTTGAAAATCAGATGTTTTATCCTCAGGAATATCTGAAGCTATTGAAGTATTCTTTTGATAAGGCATATATTTATGTGTATAATGACGATAAGTTAATGTTACGTTAGCAGTCATAACTGCATCATTAGACCCAAAGTTTAATTCTATGGGGTCTACTGTTTTTGGATATGCATCATGAAATGTCCATTTTCCAGAGGGGCCACCTGTTCTACTAATTTGTATAATATCTATTGTACTGTAATATTCTTTTGGATATGTAAAATGATTTGTTTCGGCATCCACTATATTATCAATCCACCCTTGCCAAAACTTTAATTCATCCAAACCTTCACTAACATAGAAACCTAATGTAATATCTGAAAATAGTTTTTGATATGCAACAGATCGAAAACCAATATCTTTATCAGTTGTAGCAATAGAAACACCTGGAATCTGTGCTTGAAAACAACTCATTCTATATTTCCACCCCATTGAAGCTTTTACGGGACTCATATCGATACTAAATAGATTGGGTCTGGCAAAACCACGTTGCATTTGTGCCTTAAAATCGTTTATTCCCTTACCTTTTATATATTCAATCGTTGGTTGTGCGTTAGTGTGACTGTCTGCATATTTACTTCCTGCTCCAACATCATCTAATCCTGCACCTCCAGCATTACCAAATTTGTTCCAAGGTTCTTTTGTTACACGATTGAGCATGTTGGGATTGTTTGCCATTTTATTCTCCGTTATAAATACTAATGAATCTATATATTTATACATCTATTATGAATTATTCTAAACATGTTGGCAAATATAAAGTAACTAATAAAGCAAAATATGTGGCAAATTTACAAGAAGTTGTTTATAGATCGTCTTGGGAGCTCAATTACATGAAATACCTTGATCGTCAACCAAACGTACTAGAGTGGGGTTCAGAGAATATCATTGTACCCTACTATAATCCAGTAGAGAAGAAAACCAGACGATATTATGTTGATTTTTATGTTAAAGTACAAAATCCAGATGGAATAATTAAGCAGTACATACTAGAGATCAAACCAGCAAGTCAATGTAGACCTCCAAAGAAACGAAATAGAATATCTACTAAATATAAGAATGAAATAAAAACATTCATTGTAAATCAATGCAAATGGACGGCTGCTCGTAAATGGGCAGAGAAACGTGGTATAGAGTTTAAAATTTTAACTGAAAAAGAACTAAATATACCAAAAAACCTTTATAAATATAATAAGAATGGCAATAAAAACACTAAGAAAAGTTAAAGGTAAACCTGTAAGTAGGGTAGAACTTGGACGTATGTATTTTTTTAAATATCTACCAGAGGAACCTGATAACATACATGATATTTATCCATTAGTGTTTGTGTTGAAGAGAAGAGGTAATTTATTTGATGCTATTAATTATCATCATTTAAGCATAAAGAGTAGAATACTTTTATATAATAATATGATTCCTTATTTTACAGATACTCCATTAGAAGAAGATTCACAATTAAAATGGAAAACATTTCGTAGACAGATATTTAGTAAAAAGAAATTGAGAGGTGCAGAGATTTCTTTTAGACAGTATAAATTAAGGAGTGTTCGTTCTAAGATAATTGAGATTGAACCACAAGATTGGGAGCGAACACTTTTAATATCTTCAGAACAATTTAGAAATGAATTGAAAAGAAAAGTAACCAGTGCTCCAGTATGGAAACAGAATGATCGCCTTATAAGAAGTAACAAATAATAAACAAGGGGACTAGTATGATAAGTTTTAGAGAGTTCAATTTCAAGAAATCAGTCAAACTTGGAAATTTAGAGAAGGGTGATAAAGTTCACTTTGATAAGTTGACTAAACTTGGATGGAACATAGATGTGTTTAATTTGACAAGTAAAGGATACGAAATTACTATCCAACATAAGAAGGGTGGCCGTGCAAAATTTGTTGGTAAAAATCCATCTGATGCAATCAAGATCGCAGCAAATAAAGCTACTTAGGAGTCACAACAATGTCTGAAAAAAACCAATCGGTTGCACCAGCAACTTTTGAAACTTTAATTTATCCTTCTGATCTAAATCCAAATAATTTTTATCCAGAGGCTATGTGTTTTACTATCAGAAAAAGGATAGGACTAACTTTAGATGAAGTAACTGGTGAAATAGGGGAGCAATATAAAAAAGGTTCAGATCAGGTAGCTGCTCACAGTGAAATAATTTCGCAACATGACAAATCTGTGACATCCATTAATGATTTAAATCCATTAGATAAAGAAGTGCAAATCATGGCAGCCAATGACGTAAAAGACAAAGCTTTAAAAGGTTTACAAGATGGTGGCTCTTTTGTGGCCGAGATTGCTGTTAAACGAATAGGAAAAGTTGTTTCAAATCTGGGTGATAAATTATCTGCTAAAAGAAAAAATACGACAACTTCAGAAATAGGTAATATTTATTTAAATATGCCTCAATCAATATCAAATACGGATAGTATATCATGGAATGCTACACCATTAGGTGCAATAGGAGCAATGACAAAGGGGGCTCTAGGTGGTGGTGGTGGCAGTGATGCCGCAGTTGGTGCCGCAGTCGGGAATGCTGGAAATATTGCTGGTGCTGGACTTGGTGGAATGTTGTCAGGTTTAGTAAGCAAACTTGGGATACCAGGTGGTGTTGGTGTTGGTATGCTTGCAGGTGCTATGGGTGGTGGTGCAGTACAAACTGGTCTTTCAGCTACGTTGGGGATGTCAAGCAATCCATATGAAGAAATGATGTTTTCTGGAATTACATTTAGATCATTTTCGTTTGATTTTATTTTTAGACCAGAAAATTCAGCTGAAATCAATGAGGTATCTAACATTATTAAAATGTTTCGTAAGTATTCTAGGCCATCTTTCGCAAAATCTATGGGAGGTAATTCAACGATGAATTATCCCATGGAATTTCAAATTGAATTTTTGACTGCTGATAGTGGAACAGATTCACCATCGAAAACTGGTACAGTCTATAAAACAAATCATCACATACCAAAAATAAAAATATGTGTGTGTGAAAGTATTACCACTAATTACACACCAAATAGTGTCTGGGCTGCATATAAAGCAGGAGCTCCAGTTGCTATATCATTGAGTTTATCATTCAAAGAAAAAGAATTGGTAATGGACACAGATATAGAAGACGGATTTTAATTAAGGATAATCAATATGGCATACTTTTCGTATTTTCCAAAAATATATTATGATGTTCGTGGTCTATCATCACAACAACAATTTGATGCAGTTACTAATATTATGGCTCGTGTTGTAATAAAGTCTAATAGTTGGAAACAAACTGATGATAATGTAAACGAGTTAGTACAAGCAGCTAATGGTTTTTCAAAATATATTATAAAAGATGGTGACAGACCTGATACCGTAGCAGATATGTTTTATGGTGATGCCGAATTACATTGGGTCGTATTGTATGCTAATGGTGCAAGTATGATACAGCCGTGGTATGATTGGCCAATGACACAATATGACTTGACTAAGTTTGTTGCAAAGAAATATGGTAGTGATAATCTTAATGCAACAAATCATTATTCGTCTGGTGGTTTTCAAGTAGATTCAGATGCAGCTGGTGCTACCATTGTAACTAACTTTGGACACGAACAAACACTAAACGATGCTAAACGGCCGATTCGTGTTATTCAATCTGAATATGTAAGTTTAGTTGTAGATGAATTTAAATCATTAATGGTTAGTCATTAGAGGATCATCATGGCAGAATCAAAAATTGTTAGTGTTGGTGATATTGTTATTGAAAAATTACTATGCGAAGGTGCAACTGGTTCTTTTGATTTAACAACATTCATGGAAGAATTAAATATATATGAAGATATATTTTCTAATACATTAAAAGGCCATTTAACATTACAAGATTCATATAATCTACCACAATATCTCCCATTTAGTGGTGAAGAAACAATTGTTTGTCGTATAGCACTTGATGGTGTTTTGAGTGATGCTGATGGAAGAAATGTACTTGCTCCACCTAAGTTTCATGTACATGATATATCTGATCGATTTTTGAAATCTCCAAAAGCACAAAGATATTCACTTGATCTGGTTTCTGAACAATACATGAGCAACGTACATTCAAAAGTTAGTAAGTCATATGTAGATTGGTCTGCTAGTGATATTGTTGAAGACATGTGGGCTCTTTATCTTGATGATGGAAAAGATCTATTTGTTGAAGAAACTGAAAAAATTGATCACATCATTATACCAAATTGGCATCCACATGATGCATTTGATTGGTTAGCTACTAGGTCTACATCAGTAATAAATACTGGTGCTCATAATTATCTTTATTATGAAAGTCTGGCAGGTTCTCATTTTGTAAGCATGAATAGTTTAATGAAGATACAACCTACACTAACATTTGGTTTAGAAGCAAGAGTTGATGATCCATCAAAAGTTGAAGGATTGTCTGGTGGTTTTGTTAAAGTAGATAAGATTCTGTATGATGGACAATTTCATAAAATAAAAAATATTAAACAGGGTTTGTATTCTTCAAAACTTGTTACACATGATATTGTCACGAAACAAATTGTACAACATGACTTTGATGGTTATGATGAATGGTTTCGTTATAATCATTTGGGAGAGTTTTTTCCACTCTCTAATTCTGAAACAGAAATCCAGGCTGGACTACAGAATAGAGTCTCGTTGGCTCCCCCTAGTTCACTATCTAATGCTATTACAGAAGGTAGACAAATAAGTAAATATACAGACAGTCGGTTTGACTTTTACCCTAAACACGATAAAATGTATGCTACTTCTAGTATACATGAATATGATAATAACGTAGAGCATTGGTTACAACATAGAAATCAACAGATGCAACTATTTGATGGTGTAACTATGCAGGTTGAGTGTGCTGGAGTATCATTTATTCGTATTGGAATGATTGTTAATTTGCAAGTCCCGTCGCCAGAAACAACTAGTCATGGTAAACGTGAAAAGGGGTTTGATAAAATATTAAGTGGTAAATATATGATCACGGCAATAAAACATATAATCTCACAACAAGGACAAGGCAACTTTGGATATAAAATGTTAGTTGAATTAAGTAAAGATGGAGTACCAAAAGTACTTCCATATCGTGATCCTTATAAGGATCCTAAACCGGGGACGAAAAATGTTTGGTGATTTTGTTTGGTGGCAAGGTGTAGTAGAAGATAGAAATGACCCACTAAAGTTGGGTCGTTGTCGTGTTCGTATTCTTGGTTATCATACAGATAATAAACAAGACATACCTACAGTATCATTACCTTGGGCAACACCATCGCAACCAATTACTAGTGCAGCTATGAATGGTATTGGTACTACACCATTAGGTTCTGTTGAAGGTACTTGGGTCTTTGGTTTTTTTCGTGATGGAAAAAATGCACAAGAACCTGTCATCATTGGAACCTTTGGTGGAATACCAGCAGAAGCATCAAATCCAGTACTAGGCTTTAATGATCCTAAAGGTGTTTACCCACGTAAAGAATATGTTGGTGAATCAGATACAAATCGATTAGCACGTGGTACTGGAAAATTACCCGTTGGTAGTTACAATGGTGAAAATGCTAAATCTCTTGACAACAAACGAAAAACAAGATTGCGTGGTGATCCACAAGCTGGTAGTGATGTAACAAATACTGGTGTACCAATGGGTGTTGCTGGTTCAATGTGGAACACAACAACAGATAAAGGTACAGTAAAAGATACTTCTGATGGTAATGTAAAAGTTAGTGGTTCATATGAAGGTGATGCAAATCATTATGTAAATGATTATTGGAATGAACCAAACCCAAGGTATGGTGGAACAGCAGATAGTGATACAGAGTATTTATCTTCAGTAAAAAGTTCATCTCAATATCCATATAATCATGTTCGATGTAGTGAAGAAGGTCATGTTGAAGAATGGGATGATACCAAAACAGCAGAGAGATTACACAAATTTCATAGGACAGGAACATTTGAAGAAATACAACCAGATGGTACAAGAGTAGTTAAAATAGTTGCAAATGATTATGAGATCGTGGCTGGTAGTCAGAATGTATATATCAAGGGAGTATGTAACTTGACTGTCAATGGTGATTGTCGAGTATTGTATCGTGGTGATTTAGTTCAAGAAGTTGTTGGTGATTATCATCTTCATGTTGGTGGTGAGATGAGGACTAAAATCATTGGTAATGATTCTAAAGAAGTGATGGTTAATCGTAAGATTACTGTTAATGGTGAAGATGATTTATTCGTTGGTAAAAATCAGATCATCAACATAGCTGACAACTTAACATATACAGTTGGTGGTAATTTGAAAGAGACTATTAAGAAAGATGTTGATGAAAATTATGGTAATGGAGAAACAGCTGGTAATCATACTACTAATGTGTATGGTAGTACCATGTTAGCTAATATAACTGGTAAATATACGTTGACATCTAAACAAGATATGAAGATTAGTTGTACTGCTAATTACAATCTCAATGTTACGGGTAATAGTACGATAGACATTGATGGATATCAATCAGAAAATGTTGCAGGATATGATGACCATATAGTAGGTGGTTATTTCAAAATGGCTAATACTGGTACACACACAATTACCTCTGGTGGTAACTATGCTGTTACTGCACCAAGAATTGACTTGAACTAATGGCACACGAATTTGTATTACTCATCAATGGTGAGCTAAAAACATTTACTAAGTATGAAGATATACCAGAAGATTTTGATAACGTGATAAAATTTCTTCCAGATGTACCACATGAAGAAGTAGACCATGACGGTCCTAACATATGGAATGATAGATTGCAAGAATTAATGCAAAAGGAGAGAGATAATGCCAGCAGTATGTAGAGGCAATTCAGTTGATGCAGATGTTCCACATTGTAGTGGTATGAATCGTTCTGCATTATCACCAGATGTAATAGTGAATGGCACTGGTATATCCAGACAAGGGGATGTGAATACACCACATTTGTACCCACCAAATATTCCTCCATGCCCAACACATGCAGCTCCAATTGCATCAGGGTCATCTACTGTTTTTATTAATAGCAAAGGATGTGGTAGAATTGGTGATGCTATATCTGGTTGTACTAGTGTTGCTACTGGATCATCTAACGTATTTGCAGGAGGATAAACTATGGCCATATGTGGATTAAATGTAAGTCTTGATTCGTTTCAGGGAGAAGTTACTGCAAAGATATCTGGTTTCTTAAATTTAGAATCTTCTCTAACCACACCAGGTGGTGCAGCTTCTTATCTAAGTAATCTTGAGGGTGGTCTTGCTACACTCAAAGGCAAAGTAGATTCAATCATACCAGATATACCAGTTTCTTCGTCTGGATTCACATCATTACAAGATACGTTAGCATCGTATGTATCTGCACCATCTATAAGTGGTCTTTCAGATATCACATCTAAATTTGGTGGTCTAACATCACTTACTGGATATGCAAATATTAATCTGAGTGATTTAGCATCTTCAGCATTGAGTCTTGGTGCATCATTCGATCCATGTGCATTGAGTGGTGATCTTAAAATACCAAACATTGTAGCAGACTCATCGGGTGGATTAGATGCATTAACATCTGAAGTACCTGATATTGGTGGTACTATAATGGCACTCAAACGACAGATACCAGATTCAAAAGTTTTTGATAGTCTTGCTCTTGCAACAAAAGAAAATATGGATGTGTTGACTACTACATCTGTACCACTTGCAATTGAGGCTTTTAACACTAATGTATTACCATCCACACAAGATGCAATTAAAACATTACCAAGTGGAGTTCAAGTAATTCGTACTGTTGAAAGACACACAGAAGAAATGCAAGCAGATGGTTTATTATTGTTTGATGAAGAGGCATTTGGTCAGGTTCTTACTACTGCACAAGAAACTCAAACAACTATCGTGGAAACAACATCAACAAAAGTTGCTAAGACAGATGCGTTGTTGGCTAAGGCATCTTCAGCATCACTTAATAAAGTACAAATATATAGAATGATGGATGATGGTTCTTTTGATGATCCTACGTCATCAAACTATCATAAAGTAGATGGTATTAAAATGAAACTAGTGGAGTCAGGTTCAACTGGTCAGTTCGCAACATGGGTAGAGGCATGATAAATTACTATTATACATATAACTATAATCGTCACATAGGAGAGAACTATGCACGAATATTCAGAGGTTACACAACTTCAGACACAATGTACAATATTAGAATCTCAGCTGCACGTATTACGAACACAGAACGCAGAGTTACAAAGACTACTAAAACTACGGGAAAAACCATTAACACCATTATATAAAGAAGTTCCAAACGTGGGTAAGTTTCCAATAGGTCCAGAACCAGAAGGCTCATTACAAGTCTAGTGTTAAATTGGATAATAACACCTTATGAACAACTTGAGGATCTATCTATGACAACAACACAACTACTAGCACAAGTATTCGCAGCAAGTATCGGCATGTTCGCATTCTTGGTAATTTGCTATGGAATATTCAAACTAATCACAAGGGAGAAGTAAGATGTCAGACATTAAACCAATTGGATTTAAACCAGATGGCTCACATGTAAATAAAGGAGCAGTATTAATCATACTCTTTATACTCATGGGGGCTTATTGCACATTCTCTGATGCACCATTTGGTAACGATAAAACAGACATTAAAATCGTAATGGAGAAATAACTATGGACATTGGTATCGTAATATTATTAGTAGCTCTCGTGTGTTTGATGGTGTATATGGTGTTTGATCCAAAGGACTGGCTTGATATATACTGTAACGATGAAAAGAATAGATGGGGTAAAGAAGAACCATTAACTAAACCATTAGAGGAACCTGAAGGTCCTGTCAAGTCTTCACAACCTAAGAAGAAACGTAAGTATACTAAGAGAAAGAAAAAGAAATGAAGACTTTCAGAAATTATCGAAAAGAATACGATAATTACCACGCTGATCCCGTGCAACGT
>TARA_B110000285_G_scaffold36635_1_pt1 | contig 11871 bp, 9 predicted proteins | sample TARA_B110000285 | Tara Oceans TARA_B110000285 (sample SAMEA4397756) | marine metagenome | biome: Polar Biome; feature: [SRF] surface water layer (ENVO:00010504); material: water (ENVO:00002006), including particulate matter (ENVO:01000060) such as... | depth 5 m
GATATTATCGGAAGAGAAAAGGTAGACAAAGCCTTTTTGGAAGGATTGGGAATGACGGGAAGTTCAACAAGTCAAGAAGATGCAGCAATTGCTGTTAGACAGGCTGCAATTGATATGGGCTATTCGTGTTCCGACGTTGATGTCTTTACACAAGAGTTTACGGCAACGGGATATGCGATGCCGCCGCTTCCGGGATTGTCAAGTTCTGTCACGAATACTATTTGCCCTGGAGAAACAGTTGTTGTGAACGGCACAACGTACGATCAAAACAACTTAACTGGAACTGAAATTATAACGAACGGTCAAGGATGTGATAGCACAGTAACTGTTAATTTAACGCTTAATTCAATTAATCTTAACATTCTCAATACTGATCCGACATTAACAGCAGACCAATTTGCTACTGGTTATCAGTGGTTAGATTGTGATAATGATGATGCTGCAATTGTAGGAGCAACGAGCCAAAGTTATACTCCAATGGTAAATGGAAATTACGCGGTTGAAATCACATTAGGAAATTGTACAGATACATCGGCTTGTGTTGCAGTTATGGGAGTAGGGATTCAAGAATTCGGAGCAGGGAATATTTCAGTATTTCCAAATCCATCTCAAGGTGAAATCAATATTTCAATTGTCAATGGAGAATCGGCTTTTGATTATGCAATTACAAGCTTAGTTGGTAAATTGGTTAAAGAAGGAAACGATATTTATACACAAGATCTTCAAATCAATATTGGTAACGAAAGTGAAGGTGTTTACATTCTTAAAGTAACACAGGAGAGTAGAACATATTTGTTCAAGATTGTTCTTCAATAAAAGAGATTAACTATCCGGTTATCCCATTTTGGATAATCGGATTTTTTAATTTCTATCTCTGGAACAATCCGAAGTTAAAATTCTGAATGGTATCGAATGGCGTTGGATGGTTTGTGTTAACGATATTTTGCAATGTCAACAACCCTTCAAAAGTAGATTTAAAACTAGCCTCATTATATTGTTGAATTTCAATCCCGCTGCATTTCAAAGGGCCAGAGTCTGAAAATGTACCAATAATTACTTTTCCATTTTGACTTAGGCCTTTGTTTACAGCATTTTTGTAACACTTAACGTCAACTTCATCTCTTAGAAAGTGAAAAGCTGCTCGATCGTGCCACAGATCGTATTCTGTTGTTGGGATAAACTCAGTTACATCAGATATAATCCAAGTCACTAAGTCTGCTTTATCTCCCAATCGTTTCTTTGCTCGAGATATAGCATTTGCTGAAATATCCAAGACTGAAATGTTGGTATAACCAAGCTCTAATAAATTGTCAACTAGGAAACTGTCGCCTGCTCCAATATCAATAATTGCATCATCTCTGGAACTGTTTTCAACGATTAATTGAATTGATATTTCCGGTGTAGGTTGGTACCAACTAACCGCAGTTAATTCTTTTTCCGAGTAAATTTTCTCCCAATGCTCTTTTCTTTCCATGTTCTTGTTCTGATGCAAAGGTACGAAGAGCTTTCCAATCGATTTGTAACTTATGTTGCATCTTTGTTTTTCATCTTCGCTTCCATTGTCCAACGCATTACAAAGGCCCTGTCCTTCGCAGATTTTGCTTTTTCACCCTCAAATAAACTATCAATTGTGCCATTGAATAATTCAATCCAACGATCAAAATGTTCTTTTTCAATAGGCATATTTATATGGAGTTGAGTGACATCTGTTTTGTATCCGCCTCGATCCAGTAGGACGAACGCCCAAAAATGTATCATTTTAGGAATATGCTTTTCAAAATTCATGTGTTTGAAGAAGGGTGCGAGTTGCTCATCTTTAAGTGCTTTACCGTAAAATGATCTAACGAACAATTCCACATCGTCTTCATTCTTAATATCACTCATTGCGTTCAGTTGTATTGCAAAACTACTTAATCAATAACCAATATTGATGATAATCAGTATTTAAGTTTAAATAAACAGCATTCTTTATCTCTCATAATTTCTGCTTTTCGAGATGAAAATTGACAATAATAAATTAAAAACCTAGTAAGTCGATAGAGTAAGTGTATATTTGTCGAGAAATTTTAAGATATGATTATAGACTCAATCGGTTTAAAGAGGTCAGGCATTGTTGCGGGTGACAACAAGGTGTCCGTATTGAAGACAATTTCGTGGCGTATCATCGGTACAATCGATACAATGATTATTTCGTATGTATTGACAGGAAAGTTAGATATAGCATTAAGCATTGGGGGAATAGAAGTCGTTTCAAAGATGATTCTTTATTACCTACACGAGCGCGCTTGGGTTAAATTTTTAAAACGTTAATTATGAATTTATCTGATATCAATAAAGATTTTAAAAAAAAATCACCGAACGAAATAATTCAATGGGCATTGGCAGTTGCGAAACGTCCAATTGTCACAACGAACTTTCGTCCATTGGAAGCGACTTTATTGCACGCCGTGATAAGTGAAAACAAATCTATTCCGGTTATTTGGTGCGATAGTGGATACAATACTCCGCAAATATATCAACATGCGGAACGAACTATCAAGCAATTGGATTTGAATATTGACCTCTATGTTCCCAAACAATCGGTGGCGCATAGAAACATTACGCTCGGTATTCCAGAATTGGACACTCCCGCTCACGACGAATTTACACGCCAAGTGAAATTGGAGCCTTTTGGTAGGGCAATGAAAACTCATCAAGCCGATGTTTGGTTTACCAATTTGAGAAAAGACCAGACAGCACATCGATCAACTCTTGATATTGTAAGCCAAACGGCTGATGGAGTTCTTAAGATTTGTCCATTTTTCTATTGGAATGATTCCCAACTAGAAGCCTATATCGAAACACATGGACTGGAATCTGAAAACAATTATTATGATCCGACGAAAGCTTTGGAAGGACGTGAATGTGGATTGCATGTATAACAGAAATCGATAGTTCGAAACGCTTCCCTTTTGATTGATTGAACATTCGAAAGATCTAGCTATCGAACAATCGAATAATTGAAATTATGAAAAATAAACACTTACTCGAATTAGAAAATGAGAGCATATATATTCTCAGAGAAGTAGCAGCGCAGTTTAAAAAACCTGTTCTGCTTTTTTCTGGTGGAAAAGACTCAATTGTGATGGCGCGATTGGCGCAGAAGGCATTTTATCCGTCCAAGATTCCATTTTCGTTTATGCATATCGATACGGGACATAATTTCCCAGAGACGATAGAATTCCGTGATCAAATTGTCAAACAATTGGACGTAGAATTGATTGTTCGTTACGTTCAAGATTCTATTGATCAGAACAAAGCTCAGGAGGAATCAGGAAAGTACGCGAGTCGGAATGCGTTGCAAACGGTTACACTTCTTGACGCAATTGAAGAATTCGGATTTGATGCTTGTCTGGGTGGAGCTAGGCGTGATGAAGAGAAAAGCCGCGCTAAAGAACGTATTTTCTCAGTTCGCGATGACTTCGGACAGTGGGATTACAAACGTCAACGCCCCGAGCCATTTCAAATCTTGAATGGTCGAATCAATTTTGGAGAAAACGTTAGAGCATTCCCAATCAGTAACTGGACAGAGGAAGATATTTGGACATATATTTTACAAGAGGGATTGGAATTGCCATCTGTATATTTTGCGCACAAACGCAAGCTGGTTAAGCGAGAAGGAGCACATATTGCACATTCAGATTTTTTGAATATCGTTGAGAGTGATGAGATTGAAGAGCACATCGTTCGATTCAGAACCGTTGGTGACATGACGTGTACTGCTGCATTTATTTCAGAGGCCGATACGGTTGAGAAAGTTTTATATGAAAATATGCAATCGAAGCATTCCGAAAGAGGAGCGAGAATAGATGATAAACGAAGCGAGTCTGCATTGGAAGATCGTAAAAAAGGAGGGTATTTTTAAGCGATTATTAGATACGCTTCGCTTTTGATTTCTCGAAGAATCATGGAAATGAACAAAGTGAGTGATCGAACAATTGAACAATCGAATTTATTATGGAATTAGTTAGAATTAGCACTGCTGGAAGTGTAGATGACGGAAAAAGTACCTTGATCGGAAGGTTGCTTTACGACAACGATGCCTTGACCAAAGAACAAGAAGATTTAGTACGAAAAAAGACGAAAGAAAAAGGGTGGGATGATCTCGATTTGAGCGTTATTACTGATGGATTGGTTGCTGAACGTGAACAAGGAATCACGATCGATGTTGCCAATATCTATTTTTCTACAGAAACGAGAAAATTCATTATTGCTGATAGTCCAGGTCACGTTGAGTATACGCGTAATATGGTTACTGGAGCTTCAATGGCGCAAACATCAATCATTTTGGTGGATGCCCGTAAAGGTCTTTTGGAACAAAGCTTCCGCCATTTTTACATAAGTCAATTGTTGCGCTTGGAGAATGTTATTTTCTGCGTAAACAAGATGGATTTGGTTGAGTATAGCGAAGATACGTTCTTAGAAATTAGCATTCAGATCCAAAATATGGTCGAAGCACTCGATGCGGAGATCAATTACAGAATTGTTCCTGTAAGTTCATTGAAAGGCGATAACGTAGTTAAGAAATCGGCGAACATGCCTTGGTACTCACGTGAAACATTGAATCAACTATTACACGCTGAAAAAACAAAAAAAACGGAGAAACTTCCTTTTCGATTTGATGTTCAGCAAGTGAATCATTCGCAGGAAAACGGTTTTGTGGATTACCGCGGATTGGCAGGACGCGTTGTGAGTGGAGAAGTAAGCGTTGGCGATAGAATTGTCATTCGTAAAGGACATGGCTCTTCGAATTTAGAAAGTATTGTAACTGAAATTAGACGTTTCACGGAATCAATCGATACGGCTCAAGCAGGTGATAGTGTTTCAATTTCGATCGCAGATGAAATAGATATTAGCAGAGGAGGAGTTCTTTCCTCAATGGAAAATTTGGTCGAAGCACAATCTTCAATTTCAACCACTGTTGTTTGGATGGACGAAAGTGCAGGCCAATTAGGTGCCAAGTATTTGTTGAAAGTCGGATCGAGAGAATTCCCAATTAAAGTTGAAGCGATTCATTCGAAAGTAGATCCAACAAAAGCAAATCAATCATTCGATGTCAATACAATAGAAATCAATGATATATCGAAAGTGGATCTGCGTTTAAGTCAATCCGGTTACTTTGATTCATACCTAGACAATAAGAACAACGGGGCATTCATCCTAATCGATTTACAGAGTAACAATACGGTTGCCGTGGGCTTCGTGGATTAATAGTTAAAACACTTAATCAAAAAAAAGCATGTCGGCTCAGCTGATGCGCTTTTCATTTAGATCAACTAATTTCTAACCATTAAGAATTAATCTTAGAAACGGTTCAAAATTGGTTTCAATTGTCTAGACAAAGTGATTTTTACTACCTTAGATTTGAAATAAATTTGTTCTCTATTCTTCTCCAAATGATAAAAGAAATTCAGCCCTTTTCATATTTAGGGTCCATAAAATCGCCTTGTTCTAAAAGCTATATGCAACGAGCGATTGCTATTGCATGCACGGCTGAAGGAGAGTCAAAAATTTTTGGGTTTACAAAAAGCGAAGATGTTGATGTTGCCTTGAATATTGCAAAGCAATTGGGCGCTGAAATAAAACTTGAACAAAACGTCCTTTTCGTTAAAGGAATAGCGGATCATAAGAATGGAAACGTGGCAATTGACTGTGGCGAAGCAGGGTTAAGCACGCGAATGTTTAGTGCGATTTCAGCAGCATTGTTTCAGAAAGTTGAGGTAAATGGTTCCCGGTCGATATTGGCTAGGCCAATGGATATGGTCATTGACGCTTTGACCCAATTGGGCGCTAAAGTAGATTCAAACAACCATCGTTTGCCTTTGACAATTGAAGGTGGATTGAACTCGGGTGAAATTGGAATTGACGGATCTGAAAGTTCTCAATTGTTGACGGGGTTATTGATTGCGCTTCCAACATTAAGTGGAGAAAGCATCGTGAACGTTAAAAATCTCAAGAGTCGACCTTATATTGATATGACATTGGAAATTCTAAATGAATTTGGTGTTGAAATTGAAAATAGTGAGTACGAAACTTTTATCATTAACGGGAATCAAAAAGCCAAAGGAATCGAGTACCATTGCGAAGGTGATTGGAGTGGAGCGGCTTTCCATTTGGTTGGAGCTGCGATTTCTGGTTCAATTGAGTTAACTGGTTTGAATTCCAATTCAAGTCAAGCCGATATAGAGATTTTAACTACGTTGAAGTTGGCAGGTGCAAACGTTGAAGTCAATACTGATTCAATAAAGGTAAGTAAAGACAAATTGAACTGTTTTGAATTTGATGCGACGCAATGTCCAGACTTATTTCCACCAATTGCTGCGCTCTCCGCTTGCTGTGATGGCATTTCTACAATTTATGGTGTAGAGCGTCTGATTCACAAAGAAAGCAATCGAGCACTAACGATTCAAACTGAAATGGCCAAGCTTGGTATTGAAGTTACTCTCGATGGAAATGCAATGCACATTAAAGGCGGTTCGGTTTTTGGAAATGCAATTTCTTCAAATAACGACCATCGAATAGCAATGATGGGTGCTGTTTTGGCAAGTGTAAGTTCCCAACCGATCACCATAACGAATTCTGAAGTAATTTCGAAATCTTATCCTAGTTTCTATTTGGATCTTCCCGTATTAAAAAGTACTGAATAAAAAAAGACCTTTCTCACAAGGAGAAAGGTCTTTATCGCTAAAATCAGATACTACCACCTATCTGAAATTTTAATTCGTTATTGATAAACTGTTAAGATTCAATAACGGATTAGAACTAATCTAAAACTGGACTTGCAGCAAAAAAATGGACACTAGGTTAAGATCATGCTGCTAATTTTTAATTCAAGTTCATTAATTGTTTTGTAGTTCAAAGCTGTGTGCCTTCTATTTCTATTATACCAAGATTCTATTCACATGAAAATTGAAATTTCGGCATCTGAATACAAATTGCAAGGATTTTTGTACGCCCCTTCTGTTTTGATATTTTGCTAATTTAAATTTCTAGCAACAATATTTTAACTAACTGTCCAGTCTAATCTAGTACTTTCATTTACTTTATACAGTTGATTTCAAACAATTCGGAAAGTATAGTGAAGAGGGTGATTAAAAAGAAATAAGATACGCATTTAAGGATTCAAAAAAGGAGGCATTAGTTAAACTAATACCTCCTTTTTTGAATTTTCATAGTTCTATTATGAATTAGTCACAGTGAAAAAACTCACATGCACATTGATAAAATCAATAATAATATTTTTGATTTTAACGGTTAACCTCAATTAACAGCCAAAACACCTTCCCGGCATAGTTCCTGAGTATCTGAACAATAATCCCATCTTTGGATTACACTAAAAGCTCTTTCGACAGGAACTATTCTCATTAATACATAAGTAAAGTCCTCATTTGGAACGTTATAATCATGAATCGTTTTGAATTCAGATCTGTCTTCTTCTTCCAAATTAACTTGACCGACTTTAATATATTTAACCGTTTCAAATCTACCGTCAGAATATTCTCTTTTTAAAGCGAAGTACACTTCATCAGACTCATTAATTAGTTCTAAATGAAAGTGTACTTCGTTATTGTTACACAACCCTGTAGCGCTTACAATTGTTTTGTTTTCCACTACTTGTGTTATATTCTTACTGGTTAAGGTAATTCCGTTACTAGCCATTGTCAATGATGTGCTGGCTAACAATATTGCGATATATGTAATTATTTTATTCATGTTTTATTTGTCTACAGATGTAAAGATATACTTGTGGTACGGATAATAAACGGCTTAGTTTCCCAACGTGAAGATTTGGTTTCCAAAGAGTCACCGATGTTGGTTATTGGTTAATTCTTCACTCCAATAAGTAATACTAATGTCTAAGCATTAATTCTTTTGGCATCTTTACGAAGAACTCGCTAAACTCCAAATTAGGGTAATAATAATTTGTAGAAATTATTTAAGAATAACTGTTAGCGCCTTGTAAAATAAAAATAACCTTACCCGTGCATTCATTTAATATTGGCAATCCATCAATCATAAGTTTTTGTGATATAGTTTGATGCTTCCCTTTTAAACCCTTAGCAGTGAGTAATTTATCAGAATAAATTGATTCAATAATTTCAAGGCCCAAATGGTAAAATGCTTGATTGTCAAACTCAAGTGATTTTTTAAAACCTAAAAACCTTAAAAATTTTGATTCATCGCCAATCCCAGAACCTTTGGCTTCAATATTAATAAAAATAGGAAATGGTCTTTATTCGCATTGCTCCAATCATTAATTTCTAAGAGCGCTGATTTAAAAGTGATATTGTTCGTTTCATAACCCACATCTGTTATGTGAATCAGTTTGAAACCAGGTTCTTTTAGTTCTTTAATCCAAGATTTCCTATTCATTGCTTTAACAAAGCTATTAATTCGTCTCTTTTAATAGCAGCTCCTTTGGAATCATAATTAACATCAAATTCAAGTCCACCAATATTAAAACGATCAAGTTGTTCTGTTAAAGTAGCATGACCATATTCTATTTTTTTTGGTCATTATTTTTACCGAGTAAAGAAAGACATCAAAACTTATTAAAAGAAGAACCACTCTTATACCAAAGAGTATCTATTAATGATATTGCTTCTTATTTAGGAATTGCCTGAGAAACACTAAGTAGAATTAGAGATCAAATAAATGGAACTCCATAAACGAAAAAGACTATTCAACTCAATATCCAGAAAAGAGGGAATTGAATAAATCTGGTCAAATGGGAACTAGTTTTATCTGATTTAGTCAATTAAACTCAGATACTGAAAAATTTAAAGAAAATGTAAACACGATTATTCAAGACTTGACAGGTCACAATATTAAATTACTTTGGATAAACCCTGAATTGGCATAAGTATGATTTACATTCAAAGTCGATACTGAATCCTACTCGGTAATCACCAACTTAAAAACACCATTCTTACCACCAATTCTTACCACCACATAATAAGTGCCATTCGCAACCGATAAATCAAAAGGAATCTCTGCCCTATTAACAAACGATTCATTCCGTACGATTCTACCTCCTTGACTATAAATCACAACATTCACATTCGATTTTACAGCATCAAATTGAATTGAAAACTGACCAGAAGAAGGATTCGGTGAAATTAAAACCACCTCGCTGCTTATTTCTCCAATACCGATTGTATTGATTGTAAAACAAGCACTCGTATCCGAACAAAAAGCCGAGTCAATGATAACCGCGTAATTTCCATTCACTGTTGGAATAAAAGACGCGTTTGTTTCGCCGGAAATCGGAGCGTAGTTCGCATCACAATCTACCCATTGATACGCATTTGAAGTGGTTTCTGCCGTCAGTAAAACGCCGTTAGCATTCACGTTTGTATTGATGAACTCCACTGTAACATCAAGCGTTACAAGGCTATCGCATCCCGCAGCATTCGGCAAAGTAAAGGTCGCTGAATTGTTGCTCGAAGAATAAACGTTCCCGTCAATCCAAGTAAAAGGCTCACATTCTGTTCTCGTGTCAATACTTGAAGAATTTTCAATGGTAAGGTCAACATAGGCTGTTGAATCACAACCGTATATGTTAGAGACAACGGTAGCATACGTTCCTGTTGATGTATAAACAGAACCATTCCAAGAGAGCGAATCACAAGCCGAAATTGTTGAATACGAGTTGACAGGATTGCAAATCGGAGCCACATAAATGGAGTAGTCCTCAACCTCCCCATCAAAGCCTTCTTGGCATAAAAGTGGATCGGTATTGTACTTTCCAGAAACGCGCATCGTAGTTTTTCCAACCCAAGCAGTGAGCGGAACGGTAATCGTAAGCGGTGATAAATCCGTTATTCCATCGGGCGTATTTTGTCCGAAGCCCAAATCGTATTCTTCTCCCGCATCTTCAAAATCAGCATCGTGGTTCCAGTCGATCCAAGCTTTGGCGTTTGTTATGTAGTTTCCATCCGTGTCAACGTTCAGTGTCAAATCATGTGAGCTTCCCAGTTCCACAATTGTGGAATCTGTTGCTGTGTAATCTGTGTACCCTTGAAGCTTTCCAGTCGGATTGTTTATCGTATTGAAATCAACCAAAGTGATTCCCGTTGAGTACGACATATTTCCAAAAGAAGCACAGTAATCAAACGGCTTTGTTGTGTACATGAACTTATACGTTTCCGTTGTGTCTCCAGCGTCGCCCACAGCGAAAACTTTAAAGAAAAGCTTCGTTCCAGCTGGTTGATTTGGAAGTGATGTACTGGATATCCAGTCATTTCCTCCTGTGTTTGTCATTGAAATCGCATTGCCAAAAGTTGGAGCATTGACCGACCATTCAACGTAAACACTCGAAATTGTATTGTCGTAAAGAATTGTAGCGTTCACGAATTGATCAATGCCAAACAATGGAGCTTGATCTGTTGGCATGTCGGTAATTGAAGTGTTCGTAATTGAGGGGTAACTCTGACGTCCGTCTAAAGTAAACTCCCAAAGACCACGTCCCCACGTTACTGCTCTAAGCGTATTTGAACCATACATTACTTCCATTTCGATAATAGAGGTGTTTGGTAAATCTGGATTGTACAATGACCATGAGTTATCGGCCATCGCTTTTTTGTAAACACCTATTTCCGTTCCTAAATAGATAGTCGATTCATTCGTATGATCAATAACGACAGATCGAATTGGCATGTCGTTGAGGTTGTAAGTTATGTTTTGCCACGTGATTCCTTGATTCGTTGTGATGAATACTTTTTCACCATTGGCCTGGTACGAAGCATAAGTGACAACAATAACCCAATCGTCATTTGGATCGAAAGCAATATCCGAAATTGAACTGTTCGGCAACGTTCCTTGAATATCTTGGAAAGTAAGACCGCCATCCAATGATTTTTCAATGTCTTGTCCTCTAGCAACAATTAAACGTTCTGAATTGGTTTCCGCAACCGTTGCATAGCTTATGGTTCCTGAGAAACTTGGCGTTCCTAATTTCGTCCAAGACGACCCGAAATCATCACTTCGGTAGACCGTATCTCCCATATGGTAAACTTTCATGTGATCGTTTGGATCGTAAAAGAGCGGCGCGATCCAACCTCCATTTTGATTTGGTGGAGTAGCACCGCCTTGCGATTGACCGCCATCTTTGGTTCTTCTTCTACCTCCATATTGAACGCTTCCAATCATCCAATCGTCGTTCAATGGGTGAATAATTCCTTCCATTCCATCTGCGCCGTAAAATTCAACCCAAGACGTTTCGGTTTTGATACTTGTACCGTTGTCTTGAGATCCTGTTATCGTTCGCTCATGATTGGATTGACTGACACCAAGGTTGTAATATTCACGAATGGATTGTCCTTCAAAAATTTCCCAAGTCACTCCATTATCAAAACTTCGACACAAAAAACCGTCTGTGTTGATCCAGAATACGCCATTAACGCATGTTGCTCCTCGAATATCAGCGTGAACATACGTTCCGGTTGTATTGTAGTTCGCATTTCCTTGACTCCAATACGTAGCTTGGTTAAACGTTTGACCTTCGTCCGAACTCATGTGTACATCGATGTCACCAAACAACATGATGTTGGTGTCAACATCACTAACGGCATAAGCACCGTAATTACTAATTCCAGGTGTTGATAGCAAGGTGAAATTAATCCCCTCATCGGTTGATTTCCAGATTCCGTCGCTGGAACCCACATAAACACAGTTTGGGCAAGCAGCTGAAATTGAAAGTTTTATTGAAGCTCCATTTCCAGGAATGGTATTCGATAAACTAAAACTTAACCCTCCATTTGTCGAGATGTAAATCGCACTGTTGTTGTTCGATGTTTTAGCATAAATAATATCTGGATTTGTTGGATGAAA
>TARA_B110000285_G_scaffold92956_1_pt1 | contig 11862 bp, 10 predicted proteins | sample TARA_B110000285 | Tara Oceans TARA_B110000285 (sample SAMEA4397756) | marine metagenome | biome: Polar Biome; feature: [SRF] surface water layer (ENVO:00010504); material: water (ENVO:00002006), including particulate matter (ENVO:01000060) such as... | depth 5 m
GTTATAGATGTAAATAATAATATGTCGGATCAAGAAATAATCGATAAAATATCCTATTATTTGGATAATGAAGATAAAAGATTAGAAAAGGTAGCTAAGGGAATAGAATTTGCTTCTAATTATACACAACAGCATTATGCTCAAAGATTATTGAAAGAAATAAAACAATTTATTTAAATATAATTTTATTTTTAATTAAATATAATTATATACATATTAATTATTAGACCAAGAACTATTATTACTAATATAATAATCGTAACTTTTCCTAATTCCTTCTTTAAAATTGGTTTTAGGTTCCCACCCTAAAGACTTTAGTCTAGCTGATAATATAACCTCTTTAAATATTTGACCTTCCCGATCTGTAACATTGACACTGGTAATATTTTTCCCAGTAATATTTTTAATATAATCTATAATTTCTATTACACTTACCGTTTCTTCCGTTGTAACATTAATTATAGAATATGTTGGTTTGTTTTCTATAATTGTTATTATTCCTGAAACAATATCATCTACATATGTAAACGTTCTAGTTTGTTCTCCGGTTCCATGTATTTCAACTGTTTTATCATTATGAATTTTATCAATAAATACTGCAGGAGCTAATGCTGCTCTCATTTCAGGGCCATAAAAGGTTGCTAATCTCATACAACAATGAGGAAGCCCTATTTCTAATATTTCTTTTTCGCTTTCTTTTTTTGATTTCGCATATGGTTCTGTTGGGCACGTCGGTGAATTTTCATCCGTTGGATGCGTATCGTTATTACCATAACAACAACATGTTGAACCAAATAATAATCTGACATTGTATTTATTACATAGATTAAGTATATTTCTAGTACCAATAACATTAATTTTATAACTTATTTCTGGTTTTTCTGCGTAAATATTTAAATCAGAACAAGCAGCTAAATGTATAATACTATCAGGTTTAAAATCAATAAAATTTTTTTCTAGTTGTTCTGTATTTAATATATCATACCCATCTATAATATCATAATTAAATATTGTATGGTTATTTTCTTTTAACTTTCTAATGAGTCTTTTCCCTAAGAATCCGGTTCCTCCTGTTATTATTATTTTCATTGTAAGTATATAGTATAATCATTATTTAAATTATTATACAAACAAATTATTATACAAACAACTTATTATATAAACATATTATTATATATATTATTATATATAATAATATGAATGATAAAAACACATTATTGAATAGTAAATTACCTTCAGGTGTAGTGTTAAAAGATAAATTAAATATGGAAAAAAGAAGTATTGAATTACAAAATTATATTGATAATTTTATACCTGAAATTAAAAATCTTTCTCAAGAAGAAACAGGAAATAAATATGTAATTGATCTAGGACCTGGACCTGGAGATTTCTTAGAAATCTGTAGAAAATATGGATTTAATATTAAAGGTTATGATGCAAAATTAGATTCTATAAAAGGAATGGGCATGGATTATGTTAATTTATGTGCTATTTATGTAAAAGAAAAAGATATTCCTATAGATTACTGTGATTTTGAGGAAACAGGATTCAATTGTATTGAGGATAATAGCGTATACTTAATTAATTCGAGAGGTTCTTTTGAACAGATTTTTTCAAAATATTTAATAGGAACTCCACACCATGAAACACATAAAAGCAATCAAGAATGGTCTCATACAGATGAAATGTATTCTAAATTAAAAACATTTTTTTTAGATTGTTCCAATAAATTAATAAAAAATGGTATCTTGTTAATTGCATTTAATGGAACAAAATGCAATAGTTTACACAATATAATTAATAAACTATTACCTAATACATTACATATACAACATTCAGAACCGAGAATACTGAAAGTGATTAAAATTTAAACACATAATATATATATAATTTAAATAAAATTATATAAATTATATTAATGAATAAACTTAATAAATTAAATGTGCTCGTTACAGGAGGTTGTGGTTTTATTGGTTCTAATTTTTGTGTTAGTAAATATAATTTATTCAATAAAGTAGTTATTTTGGATTGTTTAAATTATGCAGGAAATAAAAATAATATTAATGAAATAATTGATAGTGATAAAGTTGTATTTATTAAAAATGATATAATTAACACAAATTTCAAAGATATTTTTTGCGAACATGACATTGATTTGGTAATTAATTTTGCAGCACAAACACATGTTGATAATTCATATCACTATATAAATAATTTTGTAAAAGACAATATTTTATCTATTACTGTTATTTTAGAAGCCATAAGATTTTATAAGAAAAATATAAAAATGATACACTTCAGTACAGATGAAATTTATGGGGAATCAATTAAAGATGTAGTTTTTACAGAAAAGTCACCGTTCAATCCAACTAATCCTTATTCTGCAACAAAAGCATCTACTGAAATGATAATTAACAGTTATAAAATTTCATTTAAATTGCCCGTTATGATAGTAAGATGTAATAATGTATTTGGTATAAAACAATATAGTGAAAAGGTAATACCGCTATTTATATCTAATGCATTAAAAAATAAATGTTTGACTATTCATGGAAATGGTGATAAAGTAAGAGATTTTATTCATACAGATGATGTGAGTTTAGCTGTTATTACGTTGATTGAAAAAGGCAGCTATAGTGATATATACAATATAGGTATTGAAAATCCTATAAATATATTAGAATTAGCAAAATATATTATAAAAAATATAGGAAAAGGTAGTATTAAGTTTATCAAGGATAGACCATTTAATGATGCTCGTTATAGTATTAATTTTGATAAATTAAAAATGTTAGGATGGTCACCACAAAATAATTTTTATGAACAGTTAGATAAACTGATAGAATGGGAAAAAGTAAATATAATAAAGGAAAAAAATATGTTTCCTATAAAAAAAAAACTTGAAAAATATCTAGACAATAGAGGTTATAATATGTCTGTGAAAACTAATATTATAATTTGTCAACAGTTTATATCAAAAAGTAAAAAAAATGTCATTAGAGGTATTCATAAATCACCTTATGAAAAATATGTAACATTATTAAGTGGTAAAATAATAGATTATGTTATTGATTTTTCAAATGGTGATATTAAATATTCTAAGTTGATACTTGATTCAGAAAATGATAATAATTTATATATTCCAGCAAATTTTGGTCATTTATTTATAGCATTAGAAGATAATACACAATTATTGTATCAATTAGCAGGTAAATATGACCCAAAAAGAGATATTAATATTAATTATAGGGACCCGTATATAAATTTAGATATTCCATGGGATAATAAATACATTTTATCGAATAAAGATACAAATAGTGATTTTATTAAACCAGTAGATTATGTTTTAATGGGTTCAAAAGGATTTTTAGGTTCTGAAATAAAAAAGATATTAGAACAGCAAAACAAGAATTTCATTTGTTTTGATACTAGACTTGAAAACTATAAAGAGATAGAAACAAAATTATCTATATACAAACCAAAATATGTTATATGTGCTGCTGGTATATCAGGGAAACCAACCATCGCTTGGTGTGATAAAAATAAAGAAGAAACATTTAAAGTTAATGTAATAGACACATTAAAATTGTGTCAAATAACAAAAAATCTAAATATCCATTTAACGTTACTAGGTTCAGGATCTGTTTTTCATGGTGGTTTTAATAGTTCTGGTGAACAAATAATGACAGAATTTAATGAAGATTCAAAAATTAATAAAAACAACAATAATTTTTATCTTAAATGTCGTAATATTTTAGAAAATACACTAGAATTATATAAAAATGTATTATTTTTACGAATACAGTATCCTATAGCATTAAATGATAATCCAAAGTGTTTTATGAATAAGATGCTGACGAGATTAAATAGTGTTGAAGATCATTATGTAAATATTACATTTATTCCAAATTTATTTCCTTTATTAAGTGAGATAATAGAAAAAAATACAACCGGAATATTGAATTTTATAAATCCAGAATCAATAAAATTATCCGAGTTATTAGATTGGTATAAAAAAAACAAAGATAAAAATATAAAATATAATATTGTAAAATCACCTACTACTTGTGGATTGTTATATACAGCCAAATTACAAAGTATATTACATAAAAATTTAATTTCTATTAATGAAATATTTAAATAAAAAATTATAAATTAAAAAATTATAAATTAAACTATTTATATTTAATTTATAAACCAAAAATATTTGTATGTCTATTTTATTCCATTTAGGCCATATATTATCTATATCTTTTTTTTATTAATTATATATTCTTTAATTTTATTACAAACATAATCAACATCATCTTCATTAATTCCTTGATGCGCACCTAGTAAAAATCCATTTTTCATAATTAAATCTGAGTTTTTAAAATCTTGTAAATACTCTCTGTATACAGGATGTCTTGTAATATTCCCAGCAAATGTCACTCTTGTTTGAATATTATTATTTTCCAAAAATGTCAATAAGCCAAGTCTATCATCATACTGTAATGGAATAGCCATCCAATTGGGTTTAATTGAGTCATTTGGAAGAATAATTTCGGGTACATCTTTAAGATTATGTAAATATCTTTCAATATTTTTTCTTCTTTTAACTCTAAATTTATCAAACTTGTTAAATTGTGCGAGGCCAAAAGCGGCACACATTTCACAACACTTCATATTATAACCTAATGCACCATATAGAAATTTATAATCATATGGAATATTATCAACTTTTTGATTGAATCTGTCACCCATAGACTCACTATTATTACCTATTCTACCCCAATCTCTTATCATAAGAGCACGTTTTTTCTGTTTCATATCATTAAACATAACCATACCACCCATACCTCCCGCTGTTATAATATGACTAGCATAAAAACTTGTTGTAGATACGTCTGTTTCATCTGTTCTACAAATAGTATCTGCAGAATCTTCAATAAGATAAATATCTTCTCTACCTATATATTTCAAATGTTCTTTAATAAACTTCCATTCTGGTTTATTACCAATTAAATTAGGAAGCATTATAGCAGAAGTTTTTTCTGTAATAGCTTTTAAAACTTCTCCGCTATTTCCTTGATAAGTTGTTAAATCTACATCAACAAAAACGGGTTTTAATTTTAGTTGGATCATTGGTGCCACAGTTGTTGAAAATCCACATGCAGCAGTAATAACTTCACTGCCTTCAGGTAAATCAAGACATGCAAGAGAAAGTAAACATGCTGAACTTCCAGAGTTAACAAATAATCCGTATTTTTTTCCAAAATAACTAGATATTTTTTCTTCAAATTCTACTGATTTTTTTCCAAATCCGGCTAACCATCCATCTTTAAGACATTCCATTACAGCATTCATCTCTTCATCTCCATAAGATTCGAATTCATTTGGTGCATACCAAATTTTTTTCATTATATATATTATAGTTAATGTTTTAAATTTGTAATATATATATATAATTAAATATAATTATCAGACATTTCAACTCTTTTGTAAAGGCATCTGGATTTTTCACATTTGGTTCGATTTTTTGTTGTTGTATTTTGATACATTTCGTATATCTTATTATATCACATAATGACTTGACCAGTTTTCCATCTTTCTTACATTGATAAACTTTTCGACATAATCATAATGATTTTTTTCAGGTGAAATTGCAGCATTATAATCAGTTAATATATTTTCAATCCACGAACAAAAAACAGTTATACATTTTATATTATTACATATTAAAAATTTTTCATTTCTATAAATATCTGATAATTCACTTGGAATTACTATTTCATCTTTTTGTATATTTAAATCCTCTATATTAATTGCTTGAATATCTTTTTTATCATTAAAATTCATATTTGATATTTTTTTTACGCGATGCACCGTGGAATAATATTCATTAATTCGTCCAAATTTATCTGGTGTTTTCATTTTTGAATAATATTTATTAACATTATATTCAGGATAACTGAAATCTGGCGTTACCGTTATTATTGAATCCTTGTAAAACCCATTTATATTTGCTCCTAACTCATTTTTTAGCGAATGAATAAATAACAAACTATCAGGACGACAATATGCATAATAGTCATATTCTATATTGTTTATTGCTTTATAAAAAAATAAAGTATTTAACACATTTTTTTTTTGATAATTTTGAATCCATGATGATGCATGATTTATTATTTTTTCATATATTTCATTTAAATAAACTATTTCTTTTTCTACAAAAACTAATTTTCTTATTTTATTTTTATATATTTTATTTAAAAATACAATTAAATCTTCTTTACACTCATAATACTTATTACTATATTTTGTATCATAAGTGCTACACTCAGAAAATTTAGGTATATAATATTGAGTTGAAATAAATATATCAACATCATAATTTTTAAAGTTATAAAGTAATATTTCTGCTTGTTTTTTGTGAAATTCTTTTGCTCTATTAAATATACCAGAAATTAAAATAGCTACCTTTTTCATTATATAATATATATTCTTTTAATATTTAAATATTATAACTATTAATTAAAATATAATGAAAAAAATTTTACTTGTAGTGGATGTTCCGAATTGGGCATGGGCTCATAAAGCTCAGGCAATAAAAAAATATTTAACTTCTGAACATTTACAATGTGATATTATAACTAGTACTCAAAATTATAATATAAATAATTATCATCACATACACTCTTTTTCATTTACACTAACTCAAATAGCAAATTTTAATTCATCCACAACTGTTGCAAGTTATAATTTCGAATTGAAAAATAATACTGGTAATGAATTAAATAAAATCAATAGTTTTAAAAAAATTGTTTGTGCAAGCCCTTTAATTTACAACAAACTAAAAAATTATGGAATTAACGAAACAAAGTTATTTAAATGTTATAATGGTGTTGATGAAAATTTATTTTTCCCTATTAACAGAACATATCCTATTAATAGATCCATAGTTATAGGGTGGTGTGGACAACCGCCAGGTAAAGGAGACCAACACGGATTTCAAATTATTAAACAAATTATGGAAAATCTAAATGATAATCAAAATTTTGAATTTAAAATTAATGCAAAAAACTGTACCACTGCCATACCATTTAATAAAATGAATGAAGATTATTACAATAAAATAGATATTATAATACATACTGGATTAGCCACTGGTACACCAAATACTGTTTATGAGGCAGTAGCAAGTGGCGCATGTGCGATTGGAACAAAAATAGGATGTATGGAAGAATTAATAACTGATAATGTTAATGGATATTTATTCGAAAAACCAAATATTGACAGTAAGAATATGTATGGTAACAAAGAGGAAATCATTAAATGTAGTAAAGAAATAACTGATAAACTTCTTTATTTAAATGAAAATAGAGAAATTATTGAAGAATTTGCCAAAAATTTAAGACAAAATGTATTAGATAATTGGACATGGAAGAAAAGAGCTCAAGATTGGTTACCAGTTATATTATAACATATTAAAAAAATAATATTTATTATAAATTTTAAATATTATTTTTTTTCTATGAAGCAGATTTGGTCTCTTTTGGCATTATATATATTAAAGAATTTAACATCATCCATAGTAGAAATCTTTTTCAAGAATGTATCTCTTGTATTTAATGGGAGTTGCTCTAATATATTCTTGTGACCTATTTTCAGATTTTAATGTTGTGATAACATAATCTATACTTTTACAAGCATTCATATCCTCTATAATGTAATATCCGCCATTTATATTTAAATATAAAATACTTTATAATTATATAAAATATGTTAGATAATAAAAAAATATTAATGGTCATAGCCCATGCGGATGATGAAATAATAGTTGGTTGGCCTATTTTTCAAAATCCGAATATTGAAAAATATATTTTATTAGTTTCAACTGATGAAAATAATAATGAAAGATTATGGTGTAATAAAAGAAAGTATATTTTTCAAGATATTTGTAACAAATATAATATAAAGTTTAAAACGATAAATAATCCTTCTGAGTTTTATAGAACAAAAACTAGAGGCATTTCTTATCCTCTTTCTAAGATTTATCAGAATATTATTGATAATATCCATGATATCAAAAAAGAATTCAACTTTGATTATATTTTTACACATAATCCTCATGGCGAATACGGTCATTTAGATCATATAACTTGTTTTAATATAATTCATAATTTTACTAATTATCCAATCTTGATAACAGATATATGGCTTAAAACTCCTACTTGGCCTATAAGTAAACTTAATGATAGAGTGATTAAAAATTATTATAGTAACAACGTTTTATCAGAATGTACTCTTAATCTTAATCTTCATTATGACTGTAAAAATATGTATGAACATAATAAATATGGGCAAAATTGTTGGACGTGGAGTGATGAACCATTGCAAAAATGCTCTTTATACTTGATATAAATGTTCTTTCCAATATTTATAAACTATAGGATCACCTATATGTAAAATAATATAATTACCCTTTACATTTTGGAATTCCATATTATTACTACATACACACCAAACAAAAGGTAATATATATGGATAAATCCCTGTCTCCCATATAGAATTTAATACTGTGGCGACTAATCTATGTGGTGAATTTCTAAAACTGTTTTCTATATGTTCTAATAATTTTCTACATCTATTATCATTTTTATAAAATGTTATTGGTGAACCTTGTGTTGGAGTTATAAAATCTGTTTCTGAATATTTTGTACCAGTGCCATCTATTGCATTTAATTCTTTATGTCCAATCATTCTTGGGGATTTTACAAAACAACAACCAACTTTTTTAGTTATTTCTGTAATATGTTTAACATTATTATTACAAAATACCATATCTGAGTCTATTGCCATTCCAACATCTTTTTCTATGTTTAATAAACCAACAATCTTATAAAAATCATTACATCTATTACCATATCTATTATGAGATTTGTCAAACGGTGGAACAACTAATCTAATTTCAATATTTGTATTTTTAAATTCGGACACTAAATCAGGAGTATCCGTATATAATACAATTTTTGCATCAGGAAAATATTTTTTAACAGAAGAATATGTCGGTTCTAATCTCTGTGTTGGTAAAGGATTATTAGCACTACCCCACCCACCTGAATATCTTTTTCTTCCAAATTCACTAAAAATGATTTCAATACTCATTATTATATTTTAAAGTGTTATTATTTATTTAAATATGTTTAATTTCATTTTTATATTTAAATAAATAATCTTCTTTTTTAAATATATTATTACTAACTTTCACGAAACCCATAATCAGCCTTAAATCCTATTTTTACATCTTTATTATAAGGATATTTGTGTTTTTCTAAAAAGAAATCTAATGGACCTTTATACAGTTGATTTTTTAGTTTTACATCTAACCATAAAAATTCTTGTACAACGTCTTTATCTAAATAAGGAAATCTACCTTCTATTCCATGTGCCCCAGAAACACTATCTTCTTTCATTATATAATTTTTTTGAGGACTTTTAAAAAATGAATCCCAAATTACATCATCATTAACATCATTTGATACAAATTTTTTACCGTTAATGTTTTCTAACATATTATTTGGCCAACGTCCTCCAAATCTTGTATGTCCTCCTCCACTATCTTTGCCATTTAATCCATAATCAGCATATATTTCATCTGCACCTTGTCCTGATAAAAATATTCTATATCCTTCATTATACGCAATATTGCAAATATGAGATAAACCTACACTTGCTTTATCATTTATTACATACATATCTTCTGAATATTTTGCCGGAGGATTAATTAATGAATTTTTATTATATATTTCCGATTTTGAATAATATATCATTGGTTCAAGTTTTTTTTCTAATTTTTGTTTTGAAATTAAAAATTGATCTTTTAATAATATTAATTTATATGATTCTTTATTATTTATTAATATTCTTCTGTTAATAATATTTAAATCTTCTTTTCCATTTATTGTAAACGTTTTATAATTCTCATTCAATAAATTAGCCGCTAGACAAATACAACCTGAATCATAACCACTAGATAAACAAATAAATTTTTTTCTTTCGTTATTATCTAATCTTTTTCTAACTGAATTTAAAAATGCCTTTTCCCAATCATTATACGTTGTTTTATATTGATTACTAAAATCAAAATGATGTAATATTTCTGTTTTTATTTTATTAGCGGTTATATCATATATATAAATAGTATTATTATTAGCTTCTTTTATGGTTTTACAATCCAATCTATCTAATGCACTCTTGTAACTAGATAACGAAATATTATCGTCATCTATATTATAAAACAAAGGTTTTGTCCCAAAAATATCTCGTGTAAAGAGTATATGATTTTTTTTTAAATCTAATAAACATATAGCAAATTCACCGTCGAGTTTTTTAAAAAACTGATATCCAAATTTTTCATATAAGTCAATTAGACATTCTCCATCACTTTTATAATCTCCAAACTCTTTATAATTATAAATCTCGCCATTAAAAAAACATATGATTGTATCTTTAATAAATGGCTGAATTATTCGTTCGCCAGTTATATGTAATAAATTGTGTATAAAAGTATAATTATCTATATTTTTTACACTAGTTACATCGGGTCCTCTATATTGTAAAAATTCGTTAATATATTTTATTGTTTTATCAGATAGTGTTATATTTGTAAATATAAAACTACACATAATTATATACTTATGTTTTATTCTTATATAATAAATTATAATAATTATTAATATAAAATAAAATTAATATATATTAATATAATGAGCAATATAATACAGAGTTTATGGGTTGATGGTGAGCTTAGTAAGATGGAACAATTATGTGCAAAATCGTTTGTTGATAATGGTCATGAGTATCATTTATATACTTATGGAGATGTTAAAAATATTCCCGAAGGTGTAATTGTTAAAGACGGAAATGAGATTGTCCCTGCTAGTGATATTTTTAGATACAAAAATGGTTCTCTATCTGCCTTTTCTAATTATTTTCGTTTTCATTTATTACATATAAAGGGTGGGTATTGGGTTGACGCTGATGTTTTGTGTGTTAAACCTTTTAAGTTTGATAATGATATTATATTTGTATCTGAACCGATTGGACAACATTATCACACTTTTTTACCTACATCTTGTATTATAAAATTACCACCAAATACGGATATTACCAGAGAAGCTATTAAAATGCAAAATGACCATAAGGATTTGATTATAGCCGGTAAATTAGAGTGGGGGTCAGGACCTAGAACAATAAAACATATTATTGACAAATTTAATTTACATAAAAATATTTTAAAATGGTCTACAATATGTACTTGTGATTATCAAGGTGTAATATCTCTTGTCAATCCTAATTCAAATATTAAACAAACATTTACTAATATTGTAGATAAATATCAAGATATTAGGCCTGAAACGTTTTGTATTCATTTATGGAATGAAGGATGGAAACAAAATAAATTAGATAAAAATGCTTCTTATCACCCAGATTCTATCTATGAACAATTTAAAAAAAAACATAATATATAAATTATACTTCTTTACAAATTCCGTTTTCATTACAATAATCGTGGTTTTTACTACAATTAGTAACCGGATAACAATGATGACATTCTTCTTTATTACAATCACCTAATACACAAAAAACATCCTTTTCATTAATAGATAACATATATTTGGACGTTTCATATAATCCATCTTTTAAAGAAACCTTCGGTTCATAATTTAATATCTCTTTTGATTTGCTTATATCTGCTAATGTATGAGGAACATCTCCTAACTGGTCGTCCAAAACATCATATATTGCTTTTTTACCGGTAACCTCTTCACAAGTATTAATAAATTCGTTAAGGGTAATTGGTGTTGAATTACCTAGATT